>ERZ831634.2-NODE-2-length-279744-cov-7.343242_pt1 | contig 279744 bp, 296 predicted proteins | sample MGYA00519953_ERZ831634 | MGnify/ENA primary metagenome ERZ831634 (study PRJEB31850, sample SAMEA3708718) | human gut metagenome | biome: human gut; feature: human-associated habitat; material: faeces | place: China | collected 2014 ... | reverse complement strand
GCGCTGTGCCATGCTGTCCTTTACTGCGGTGACCGCCTCTTCCAGTGTGTCCTTCTTGCAGATAAGGTTCGTGCAATCATAGTGTTCGCTCTTAATCACGATAAACATTTTGTGGTCTCCTTTTTTGTTTTTGTTTGATATGCTTTCCCCCGTCAACTACCCCACCTGAAGGAGGGGGCGTGAAATCCCGCAGAATTCCAATAATTCTCACTCAATGGATTTTTATAGCACGGTTCTGTCCGTACGACCAAGTATCAATTGCGGGTTCGTTCTGCGTGATTCAGTAAAATTAGCAAGATAGCCTGTCGGCTACCTTATTCCTTTTTTTTGTTTGCCTCGGACATCGGGTTTTTCCTATCTAACAAAGCCGCCCACTGAAATGTGTCGTGGGCGGCTTTGTTAGTTGTTAGTTTTCGAAATTCGGATTCCTCCAGACCACTTTCTTTCCGTAATGGATATCCGAAATATACTTGAACGGAATCTTATGCTGGTTTTCGAGAGCGGCATCGTTTTCCTCTAAAAATTCCTCAATGCGTTCCTCTTCACTACGCGGAGCAATGTTCCATGTATCGAGATATCCATCATACATGGCATCCAGATTGAAAATTCTGTCGACGGGGTACTTGACAGAGTCGATTTCTCCGTTGACGTCCAAGCCAAGGTGGACGTTCTTATAGTTCTTGATGCTGTCTGTTAAGGATTTGAATTTCCCTTCAGGAGTATCGGGATTGCTGTACTTTTTCACGTACTCTTCCGTCAACTCCTCCGTCACGGCCAATGTAATCCAGAACTGGAGCCCGGAATACTTAAGGTTCGCTTTCATGATTCTCTTCATCGTCCGTTCAGCCCAGCCGGTGGGATTAGCAAGATAATCCACTACCAGTTCATCGGCATTTGTGGATGTCAGGCCAAAGCAAGACCCTTTTCCAATCTCATCGACAATGCTGTCAATAGGGCTGCGATAATTCTTATACCCCTTTATTATGCGACAGAAAGCGTTCTGTCGTGCTATCTTGTCGTAATAACTGCCCTTGAGAATTTTCTTCTTGTCTTCTTCCGTCACATTCTCTCGGAACATATCGAACAGCTTCTGTGCCATTTCCTCTATGACAGAATCCGAGGTAAAAGAAGAACGGCAGAAAATCGTTTTGAAGTCCTGTGTTTCATTGACGGTTTTGGCATTGTCGACAACGAGGCAAAGGAAGCGTATCTCCTGGTTGAATGTTACGGGTTTATTTTCCCAGGTTCCATAAAACCGCTGCCCGTACAGAACATCTACCTTGTGCTCACCATAGGCGAGCGGAATGCGCATAAAACGGTAGTAGTACTCGGACAGCTCACCGGAATCAAGAATGATATTGCCTTCAAATGAAGGAGCGCCGAATTCGAGGAACGTTTTGAACCCCTCACGGTTGATATTGTTTGCCATGATATTTTTCCTCCCAAAATTACAAAATTAGTTTACCATAAAATACGCAAGCACAAGAAGTATGGCGAAAATTATGGCGGTGATTACAATCTGTTTTAGCATTTTCTTTTTCGATGGGTTGTCGCAGGAAATTATCGAAGCTGCGTCAGTCATTACAAGGATATAAAATCCGACGAATGCTGTGATTAGATTCATGCTGTACATCAGATGCGCACCTATGAAAAGGCTCGTGGTTATTGTTACAAGTTCGATGATAAGCTTGACTGTTTCCTTTGCCGAAAATTTTTCACGCAAAACAAGAATTACCGAAAAGACTATCATTATAGGATATAGTACAAGAAGCATGATGGACTCCTCTCTTGATTTTTGGGTTTTGGATTCTTTCAGAGAATCTTCTTTATAAATTTGACGTTTGTGGGATTATCGCTGTTGGCTCATGCACGGTGCAAAGGGTCAAATGGTACAGCTTCACTGTGTATCTGCTCTAGGCTCAGAAATTTTCCAGAATGTCTGGTTCCCATAATAGATTGCCTTGACACAACCAATGGGAATCCTGTCATTCGACAAACCATGTTTTGCAAGGAATTTCTCTACTTCTTTCCGCATACGCAGAGGATAAATATATTCCGTAGGCACGGAATCTTTCTCAACTGTCTGCGGACAGGCTATTTCAGCTGCCGGATACAGAACCTTCTTCATGTCGCCGTCAATTTCGAGTTTCAAACGCACGGTTAGCGCGTCACCAAAAGCAGAGAACATTTTCTTGTAAGCGTTCTCTTTGCTTCCAGGTTCATTGTATTTGGCAATGTACCGCCGTGCCATGCGTTCAACACTTACGGCATCTCGGCCTACGCTTGCGCTGAATGCTGGATATTTGCCATCGACATAGAACTTGTCAATCGTATCGATAGCATAATCTGCCCAGTCTTCAGGAGATTCCAGATAATGAATGAAAAGGTCGAAGCTAGGTTGATTATCATATGCTCGCGGCAGAGGTGCCTGAGCAACTTCCGCCAGATACATCAGAGCGTTCTTATAGTTGCTATTCCCGCAGACAGCCCGCTGGAAAGCAATCTTTTGCGCGATGGCAATATAGTAAGGGTTGTGCGTTTCCACTTCCGTTTCAGGGTTCATTTCGCACAGCTTTTCGTACAACAACTCAGCCATTTTCAGATAAGTTTCCTTGTCTGCGCTCCCGGAATAACAATCCAGGAACAGGTTGGCGTAATTACACGAATAGAAGGCTACGTCACCCTCCTTAGAAACAAGGCCGAAGTAAATGAGCTCCTTCCGGTAATTTAGCAGTTCGTTGCGCCGGAACTTCTGCCCGTACAAAGCGCATACCTTTTCACTGATGGGTATTTTCACAAAATAATAATGCCCTTTGTTCTTTCCAGAGTCAGAAATGATGTCGCCATCAATAATCTGAACTTCGGTTTTGAGAAAGATACTGAAATTCTTTTTGGTAATCTTGCTGATAGTCATATGACATTTTCCTTTCTCGGTTTGCAAAACAAAAAAAGCAGACTCATCCATAAAGGACAAGTCTGCTCGATGCTTGCAGGTTGTGAATTGTACGGCAGCGAAAGTGCTGCACAAGTTGGTATCTATCGTACAATAACTATTCTATGCCATTCGCAAAGTATGGCAAGCAAAAAATGCCGCTCATCCGAAGATGAACGGCAAAAATGTTATTGGGCTTGATTCAGAAGTTGACTGAGCCAAGTTGGTCGATATGTTCCAATAGGAAGAAGCTGCCCGTTGCGATATTCTGCAACAAGTACAAATCCATTGTCATTATCGAAAAACTTAGCTTCATCGCAGTATGGCAAAATTTTGAGGACATCCTCAAAACGGTGAGAAAAACGGGCGTTGACATCCTTAGTGGGAATATCATGCCCCCCACGCTCTACACGGTTTCGAATTCGTCGAATACTTTCTTCGGCGGTATCAAGACCGACATAGTACAGACGAATATAATATCCAGCTTCTTTTGCACGTTTGCAAAGCCGCTTGGGATATCCACCGGAAAGCGTCGTCTCTTGTGTGAAATTCACACCGTCCATTAAGGCACGCTCGATACGCTCAACAGCGAGTTTGCCGCCTTCGTATTCGTCACCGCCACACTGAATGGTTAGTTTGTCGGGGTCAACCACAATGCCGAAATCGTTACGCTCAGAACGCAAAGAACCGGTTAAGCTGGATTTTCCTGCGCCATTCACGCCGCCAATCAGAGTGTAAATTTTCATGGTATCACCTCTTTACTATTATACCACATTTTGCGACAAGCGGCAATCGTTTTGCTTTTCAGGCAATAAGCCGTTAAAAGCATATTCTACAATTCCTTGCTTGTAGTAGTTTTCGTATTTTTTATAAAGGGTAAAGCCGTTTTTCTTTAGCAGAAATTCAAATTCGTTGATATGAATTGATGAAACGGTAATGAGTGGATTTGTACATTGTAATGCCTGATGTGCGATTTTTAGCAATTTTGTAGCAATCCCTTGGCATCGGTAATGTTCAGCTACTCTTAATGTACAAATCTTCTTTTCATCAGAATCTTTTAGTATTAGAACGGCAACTATTTTCCCATCGTCCAGAACAGTATAAATTATCCGATTTTCACTTGCCAATTCGGGAACGACTGTACTATAGTACCATTTACTAAAATTGCTATACTCATTATCCAAGTCGTGCAGAAATTCATATATAGCAGTGATGGTTTGGCTATCATCAGCTTTAACGCATACTTGTTTCATCGAGCAGTCTTCACATCCAACAAATGACCATCATCAGGCTTATTGAGCCAGTCACACCAGCTCATGTTGTTGGAAGGAAAGTCTTTTGCACCGCTGTGAACATCGTTCAGAAAGACGGCAAGATGAAACTTATCGAGTTTCCGAATCGCATCAAGGCGGGTTTCGGTCGCAGAATTCTCATCTGAAACGTCAGCCCCAACCTTTTTCCAAATTGCCCTTTCGGCTCCTTCAAAAGTTGAAAAGCGTTCGCGCTCCATCGAGAGTTCTTCTGTCTCAAACTGCGCCTCAGCAATCAATGCCCAGCGTTCGCTTTCACAGTTGGCAGAGTCCAGCAAACCGGAATATGCCTCCAGCAGCTGGTCGTAGTCATCCGGGTCAAGCTCGGTCGGGTCTACTTCACCGTGTACGACAAAATAGGTGCCATTTGGAGCTTCGAAAATGTCGTATAGTTCGTATCGGGTTCCGCCAACCTGACGTCGCCACTGGCATGTATCAGGGTCGGTGCAAACCCAAGTCTTGGCTTCCAGCTCTGCCTGTTTCAGGTCGTCCGCCAAATCAGAGAGAGCTGCGGAAACCTTTTTGTTTTTCTCCAGGGTCTCAGTAAGACTGATGGTGTTCCCTGCTGCCGCTGCAGCATTGTACATGAACATGGCAAAACGGTCGCTGCTGTACTTTTCAGCCATAGCCGATACTCCCTCAGGAAGATGATTTTGAAAAAGACGAAGGGTATCTTTCGGGACAGAATCGGCTGGGTACTCGAGGGTTACGCGTTCACCAAGGGCATCGTGTTTCAGCTCAAAATTGTGCTTTTTGCAGATTTCGTCATACTGAATGCAATACATAATTATTTCTCCTTTTATTGTTTGAAAGCAAAAAGCAGGCCCACCGAGATAGTGAGTCTGCTGATTGTCTTGCAGAATTGTAAATTGTACGCATTTCGGCCATAGGGCTGTTATCTATCGTACAATTTCAATTTTAGTGGAATCGCACGTTTGAGCAAGTCTGCTTGTCAGACTTTCTCAACCTCATCCGAACCATAAACAATGTTCAAATGCGAACCATTGTCCCAGTGCATCAGGAGACTGCCGGTATCATCGACACCAACAACCGTACCTTCTGTACCAAGAGGTGGTGCCTGGATGTCATCCATTTTGACAAGCCGAACCCGCGTTCCAGCGGGGTATTCTTTGCGGATGGCTTCGACAATTTTGATATTTGGAAACATAGTATTTCTCCTTTAGCTCATTGCATTTGTTTTTTGATGATACTCCAAATACGGTCTGCGATGTTTTCGGCGGTATCGAATCGAGTGACAGATTCACCTTTCCAGGTTCCGCCGTTGCCGTTGATACCGTTGCGGAGCTTAATGCAGCTGCCGCGATTGGCTTTCCACTCATGAAGATTCACCGAGTAGTCGTCAAGCAACACAAAAGAGTTGTCGATGCACGGTGTCTTCAAGCGGTTTGCTGCGGCTCTGGCCTTGCTGCTGCCGCACGCAACGAAGATGCGGTGTTCGGAATCAATTTCTGGAAGATAAGCGTCAAGCCAGGCATTCTTTTCAGAAACCGCATATTGGTTTTCCGGAATATAGGCGGAAAGTGCATACACATCAAGTTCCGGCTTCGTGGTACAAAGAATCTTCACAGCATCCAAAACCGTCTGATAGGGCGGCAAATCTCTGAAATAGCCCGGCTGAAGCAGGTCCTCAAAGCAGGCCGCCTGCTTCCAGACGGCGAGAGTGCCATCCATATCGACGAATAAACGTGCCTTCATATCATTTGTAGGACTCATAATTTTCCTCCTTTTTAGATGTGCAAACAAAAAAAGACAGGCCCACCAAGACGGTGAGTCTGCCATTTATTTGCAGAATTGTAAATTGTACGACCAAGTAGGCATAGGCTGTTATCTATCGTACAAATACTATTTTATGCAGCTCGCACGTTCCTACAAGCGAGATATACAAGAAAAAGCCGCCTACCCGAAGGCAGGCGGCTTAATGTGATTAAGATTAGTTGTAGTCAGACTCTGTCATGACATGGGCACGATAAGTAGTGCCAGTGGTTTCATCTTCCAGTTCCCAGCAACCAGTGAAAGCGTCACAGGGTTCGGTAAGAGCCACCTCTTCGCCCTCGCAGTCGTAGAGAATGGCTTCGGCGAAAGAATCGTCCTCCGTACCACAGCAGCGAATATCCAGGCTGAAACCGTCCGGAAACGTAGCCGTCTCACTCAACGATGCGCCCATCCCCTGCAGCTCTTTGCCGCGAAGATACTTTTCAATGGTTCTGGCACGTTTCTCGCTGATGTAAACGGTTTTTTCCAGAACGTGGGGTTCAGGAAGGACATTGACAATCACATGATATTCTGCACCCTTGTACGGCAGGACGTAGTGATTGCAGAATTTGTACATGCGGCCGGAATAAGCCAGGACTTCTTCAGAGGAATTCTTGTGAAGGACAGCCTCATTGTATACTTTGCCGTCATCATCACACTTCCAAGTGATAGTCATGTCGATGTCATCCGGGAAAAAGCCACTGACAGAAATGAAGCTGTTTTTGTCGAAGTTTGCACCATAGCGAAACCCGGCAATGATTCCGTCATATTCCTCCTTGTCAAGAGTCGAGCGCTGAACATACACTCGCTCAAAGCCCTTGCTCAGCTCATATGCGCGAGCCACATACAGGATAGTGTCCACCAAGCTTTCGATGCTTCCAGCGGTCATAGTATCTTGCGTCCGGCGAGCCCAGAGGTCTACGCCGTTTTCAATGATGCTGCACTCATAGACGTAATGGAGTTTTGGGAAGGTTGTGCCGATAAGCTGCATACGCAACACTGGCTTATCACCTTTAGGATAGATGTCGTCAATCGGAAAGTTCAGGGGTTCGAAACCTACATCGTCAGGAGCATCACCAGAACCGGTCCAACGGCAAGGATTCCGTTCTGCGATGAACTCGTGAGCCATCCGATTGGCAACGGGTTCCGGCAAGCCTTCCCATTTCTTGACATCGAGCTTCTTTTCCAGCGCCTCGATGCCCTTTGCGATGGATGTGAGGAAGTTATCGCCGAAATTTTCCTGGCTGTGATTCGATTCCTCGACAAGTTGGTCGAGCAGCCCGGCGTCGTACAGATACTTCTTGGCGAGCTCTGTAGAAATCTCCGCCGAGCCCAGAATGTTAATAGCGGTTTTGAGGTATTTCTTGACTGCCGTTTTGTCCTGCTCATGCTGGTAGAATGCGGCCAGCTGTTCCATCTCGTCAAGCGTTATGACAAGGTTATCGTGGGGTTGGTTGGTGGTTCCACCGAAAATGATAGAACCGTCTTTGTAGCCAATAAACATTTTTTTTACACTCCTTTTTATAGTTGCGCAAACAAAAAAGGCAGGCCCACCAAGACGGTGAGTCTGCTCTTTGCTTGCAGAATTATGAATTGTACGAACGCAAAAAAAAACGCGCCAAGTAGATGGTATCTATCGTACAACTTTCATTTTAGGCGAATCGCATATTTTGGCAATAAAAAAAGAGCCCCGCATTTCTGCAGGACTCTGGTGAAGCAAATCAAGTGTCGGCACAATTTGTTCTGACGGCTATCATTATTTTCTGTTTCCCTCAAAGTAAGGATTCTCCCAAAGAACTTTGCGCCCACTTTCAATGCGAGAGACAGTCTTCATGGGAATATCAGACCAGTATTTACTGTAGCCAGCGCAGTTCTCTGCAAGAAATTCTTTCACCTCATCGCTGAGCTTGCGCGGTGCAATAGCCCATGCAGAAATGACCTTATTCTTAATCATTTCAAAAGTAATCAGGTTGGAAACAGGATATTGCACCTGCATTTCTTTTCCATTGGCTTCAATAACGAGCCGAATGTTTTTTGCTTTTGCAGTCGCAGCAAACAAACTACGGCACTCACTTTCCCAACAATGTGGCTTGGACTGGAACTCCAGCATCCTTGATTGGGTAAGACGTTGGACGGCAACGAATTTTTTCCCGATGCTTTCGCTGAAAGGTGTGCCATCGCGAGAAGTGAGATTCTTATCGAGGACATTGACTACCCTTTCCGCCCATCCGGTAGGATTAGCAAAGAACTCGATGGTCGCGGTGTCATCAATGTGCTCAAGAAATTTACGAAGGCTTTCTTCAAATGCGGTGTCTTTCTTTTGCAGGACATACTGTTTGACAGCGTTTTCATAAGCCTCGTTCTGCAATTCGGGCGTGTTCAGATAGTCAGGGTCGAGAATTGTTTTCTGCTCCAGATAATCCCACAGCGTTTTCGTCATCTCACCCATTGCGGAATGGGGACCAGTGTAAGCAGAGGTGGCATCAAACAATCGCAGGAACTCATAGCTTTCAGCATAGGTCTTTTCGTGGTCCTTTGTTATTTTTGGTTAGGTGGGGAAATTTATGGTATCAGTTCAAGCGTCGTACTCATCGAGTTGCTTTTCGGTGGCAGCGCCTTGGCGTTTCAGATAGTTGTCGGTTAGAGGTTCAACGTGAGTTAACGACCCATCCACCCAAAGCACGCGCTTCGACTGTTTGGCAGCTCCAAACAGAACCAGAAACCTGCACGACCGGTATTGCTGTTTTTGCTGGTGAGCCAGATACCGGGATAAGAATCCTTCGTTTCCTGGCCGAGCATGAAGTTAGCACTGATGCCGTCTGCGTCAAGCTCAGTGGAAACAGAGAGAGCAGAAGGTTTGGTGGCGTAAGGCCAGAAAGCTTCGATAACTTTTTCAATCGGAATAGTTATTGGCACGGATTTGCCATCAATTTGGCCTGTGATTGTCATTTTCATAAAAATACACTCCTTTTGTTGTTATAACGCAAAAAGGCGGACCTCCCGATGTGGGAAGTCCGCTCTTCATGCGAAATTGTGAATTGTACGAAAGGCAAAACGCCCTTTCGATTGCTGGTATCTATCGTACAATTTCTATGATATGCTGTTCGCAAGGCGCGTCAAGTTTCATTCGTCAGCAATACCTATATAAAGATGGTAGGTGGCGTTTGCCGTCTGGCAAACCCAATGGTTGTAGAACGAGTTGCTCGGCTCAGACGTGACGATATCCTCATCCTCACGATAAATAGCCGCTTCGCACCAGGAAGGTCCATTGTGGCGTGGGATGCAGCGAACATCCATGTGCATACCATCGGCGAAGATAACGGATTCGAACTCAATCTCATCCTGCTCTTTGCCGTCATCGGTATACTGCTTGATTTCGTTCATTCGTTTCTGGCTGATGGTAAGGCACTTGACGAAAACCTTGCGGAAATTTGTGAGATTTTCGTATATCATGCACACTCGCATGATGGCGCTTGTCAAGGCATCGACAGAACCAGGGTCGTTGCAAATCGCAGTCTTGTCGAAACAGCCAATGCCGTGCCCTGTCCAGAATCCGCCTTCATACAGGTGAACAGAAGCCACATAGCAAAGACAACCATCAGGTTTGCAAAGCTGAATTTCGAGTGTGCAGCCATCGTATGTTTCATCGATTTTGCGCTTGTACACATCGAAACTGATGTTGTCAGGCACTTCCCCGCTGCCGTCCCAATGATAGGGATTGCAGCGAATAAGAAAGAGTTCTGCGATTCCTTTTGCATAAATTTTCGTCATACCGACCTTTTGCTTGAACATAGGAATCATAATCCTTCTCCCTTCTCTTCGTTTAGCAATTCGCGTGCATGGTCGAGGACTTCCTTTGCGACAGGCTTACCGCCTTCATTCATGGCAAGGAAAATTTCCAAGACTTCTGCGCGAGTTACGCTCTGGTCAATCTCAGCAACGCCAATGGAGGCATCCATAAACCAGTTCTTGTCCTGTGCGGAAAGGTCGTTGTAAAATACGCCTTTGTACGGGAATCGGTTCTCGTAAAAAGCAAGCAGGGTCAACATACGCTGCTTGCCATCAACGATTTCATAGTAGTTGCCATCGTTGCTTGTGCGAGTGAATGGCAGCTGCTTAAAGACGAAACGACCAATCTCGCGACCCATAAAGATGCTGTCCAACAGCTTTTCCCTGTCCTCATCACCCCAAACAGAACCACGCTGATAATCAGGGTTGAAATCAACGCCGAACAGGTATTGGAAGCTGAGCAGAGAGTACATGCTGCGGTTTGAGTAGTGCAGGCGGAACAGTGCAGAATTGCGCTTGGCAAAATGCGTGCTATTGCCATTATCCAGTGGGCGAACACTTGTCCAGGCCCAGCAGGAATAGTCGTCACAATTTGCACCACTGCGGATAAGGTACATGTGCCCGTCTTCCAGAATCTCATCAACAACACAGTTCAGAAGATAACCTACCTGTACCTTGTCGCCGACAGCAAATCGGTAGGAGGGTTCCCCTGCCTGCTTGGCGGTATGATAGGCCCTTTCGTAGGAATAGCCTTCGAGTGCTGCTTGCTTTTGGTTGATTTTTGTAATTTCTTTGATAGTACGCTTTTTAGCCATTGCGATTCTCCTTAACCAATCCGATGGACTCCGAACAAAACAGCAGGAAGAAGCTGTTCATACGGGGTGTATTGGGCAAAATCGTAGATTTGAGCCTCATCGCTGATGATGTATCCGCCAGGGCAGGATTCGCCATCTTCATTGGAACCGCCGTTGTCCTCAAGACCTCGGCTTTTGAGCTCATTGAGGTAATCCTCACGCATAGCATCGTATGCTTCTCCGGGAGTGGAATACTGCTTTGGATTTACCTTTGTGAAAAGATGGCCCTCGTCATCGGTAAAAGTTTTTGTGATGATAAACATAATTTACACTCCTTTTTTTGTAAGTACGCAAAAAGGCGGGCCTCCAGATATTGGAAGTCCGCCTTCAAGCGAAATGTGAATTGTACGAAAGGCAAAGCACCTTTTCAATTGCTGGTATCTATCGTACAATTCTAATTGTATGGGTCTCGCACGAATGTGCAATGGTCTTTAGCCAAGCATCGTCACGTCCCCATCGACATACCAGATGTACTGCTTCCAGTTAGAAGCGGTCGCACCATGGATGAGCTTCAGCGCAGAAGCTGGAGGCACGCGACTCGGCTCAAATGACATCTCGTAATGCTTTTCCAGGCCGTATTTCCGCAGAACGATACTCGGCATTACTCTGCCAAGCTCGTACCACTTGCGAGGCGGGATACGGCTGCAATGTTCGCGGTGAATTTCAGCGTATTCCTGCTGGAATTTGTGAATGGCCCGAAGCAGCTGACACATCGGGCAGGTATTAAGGATGCCAGGGTCCTTGTAGCGGTATACTACAAGACGATATTTATCGTGTTCCTTGGTGGTCAGAACGACACCAAAATAGTTTTTTGCCATGATATCCTCCTCGTTTTAGTAGTTAGTACCATACTCCAGGGCGTAATCCGGACGCTGATATTCGACGACCGGCTTTTCCCAAGAGCAGATGGGTTCAGTATTGGCGCTCGGAAAATGAGAGCTGATTCCGTTGGTGGCAAGCAAAGCTGCCGTGCAATCCGCAATCTGTGCAAGAAGCTCAGGATTCCATCCAAAGGTGTCATCTCCGGTCAGCTGCTTGCACAGGACTTGTGCCGCTCGAAGAATTTCAGTGTCTTTGGATTCCTGCTGAATAGGTTTCGGTGCAGCAATTGTGACATTTCGTGCAATGACGTTTTTGGGCAATGGCTCATCGACCCATTTTCCCTCGTAAATCTCACGGGCATAGAAACCGTCTTTGTCGAATTCGTCAAGGCGAACCCAATGGTCGGCTTCCCAGGTCCTTTGAGCGATTCCGTCTGGATTGATAGTAACCATCACACGTTCATCGTGTGCGTTGTTTCCCCAATGGGCTTCAGAGTCATTGCCAAACTCCTGGATGAGAAGTTTCCTTGCAAGTTCACCATCGGTCAGCGCAGCCAGTTCTTTGATTCGTTTTGTGTTCATGCTTTTTACTCCTTTTCAAACAAAAAAAAGCAGGCCCATCGTGAAGATGAGTCTGCCTAATGTGTCAGTTTGTGAATTGTACGAGCGCTGAAATGCGCAGATGTTATCTATCGTACATTCACAATTTTACCGGCATCGCAAGCAGCGTCAAGCTGTAGCAGCGGCGTCAGCAGTTGCTTTTTTGGCTTCCGTGTATGCTTCGCAAGCCGCGTAATATTCACTCAGCTTAATCTGCGTAACGGTGTCTGGAACCTTGGTGCTGCGAGTTGCATATTCGCAGGAATAATATCCGTAGATATTTCCCTGCTCATCATCCCACAGCTCCGTAGTGATGCGGCCAGAACCGTTGAAGTCGGCCCACCAGAACTGGTTGGCAAGGAATTTCTTGCCGTTCACGTTCTTACAGACCTCATCTTCCCACAGGCAGTTCATGGGCGAACGCTGTTTAAAGATGACAAAACCGTGAGGGTCACGGCGTTTCATGACCTGAGATTCGTATTTGGCGAACAGCTCTGGTGTCAATTCGACCGTCAACCGGTCATTCAAGACATACGAGAATTTCTCACCGGGAAAATATTTGTCGAAGAATTGCTTCGCAATTTCAACGAAGTGCGCTTTTTCCTCCTTTGTCGAAAAATAATTTTTGTAGAATTCGGAACCGGGATTTACTTTGAATGCCATTTCAACCATTGCCATTACTCCTTTTCCATTTGGATAGTCCAGCCGTTCACATCGGAATAAACCGCATAGAGCAGCGTTGCGAAATTGTAGCCTCCGTCATACAGCGTATAGCGAAGGGAGATGTTCAGCGCAAGAGTCCGTTCCTTGACGACGCCATCGCAATCGAGATAGCTGAACGTCTTTGTCGGATTGGTAAACCATGCTTCACGTTCTTCATTGAACTTATCTTCATCGTATTCCACGATTTCCTTGAAATACGAATCGAACGTGACGAGCTTGACTGACGAGAAGACATCAGCCATCATTCCGCACTTTTCAATCAGTTCATCAGGCCATTCGACCTTGATGATTGCTGCGCCGTTGTCTTTCAGCTCTTTGTGAGGGCTGAGCGAAACGTTATAGCGCTCACTGAGAAAGCCGAACAGCCAGGACCAATCGATAGTTTTCAGGAAACTGGCAGCTTCCTTGGCGTCCATGAAAATTTTGATTTCTTTACGTGCCATGATATATCTCCTCACTATATTATTCGGTGCCGAATTTAGCCCACGCTTCTTCGACACTCATGTGATAAACCGCCTTAAACTGTTCTTTGAAATACGCATTGAACAATTCCCGGTGGTGAGGGCTCATGATGACTTCAAGAGTAAAGTCGGGGTCGTCAGTAGAACTGTTGCAGTAAGATACATAGGCATGAATGGTATCGTCCGGATGCCAGTCAATGTACATGTTAATCCAATCTGCATTTTCTTCTGAGTTCAAATCAAGGCCAAATGCTTTGTCTGCATCAAACCAGATAGGAACATAGACGTTAATCCAACCGTCGTAAATAACTTCCGCTTTGCCGTCGAGCACAAACCGCATCAGCTCAGCAAAGTTCTGCACCACAATCGAATCTTGAGTGCAGAGGTCATGAACCAACTCATTGTGAGTCATTATGAAATGCCTCCTTGTTATTTGTTTTTTTGGTTTTATTATTTTTTGAAACTGTCGAAGAACCGAATCATCTCGCGGTTTACACCGACTGCTGATTCGGATTCAGGATACAGTGCTGCAAAAGCATGAACGGTTTCCTTCTTGGAAACAAACCCGTAATCGTGGTGAACGCGCTCATTTTCGAGGCACTTCTTAAATCCGAAAGTCTGTTTCTTGAGAAAGTCCTTTTTCCCGGTGCAGATATAGCACGGGGGGATGAGTTTGGAATAGGTCTCAGGCTTGATGAACTCAGCATAACTGTGATTCTTCCAGCCCTTAGACATATAGTAGTTCTGAAGCAAACCTACCTGGCCCTTGTAGATGTAATACATACCGCTCTGCAGGCCCATCGCGTTGATGACGAGCTTCTTGGCTGCCTCGGGTACGTTCTCTTCCAGTTCGTCCTCTACCGGCTGCATCTTGACAGGATAGCGGAGAATAGAGCTTGCCATGCAGGCAAGGAATGCGCCAGCGCTGTCGGCAACTACAAAGACCTGATTCAAGTCACCAACGAAATCTTCAGCACGTTCAGCTACAGTAGCAAACGCATTGATGACATCAGTGATTTGGCCAAAGATGTTGGTTTCAGGGACCAGACGGTAATCCGGCACAAAGGTGAGATAGCCTTCCTTAGCGAGCCAGGTTGCCAGGTTCTGATTCTGTTCTTTCCGGCCAGCAATCAAGCCGCCGCCATGGATATTGATGATAATCGGATGCTTTTCGGCATCGTTATCCGGGCGATAAACGTCCATGAAAAGATTCTGCTTGCCGCAAATACCAATCTCAGTGGCAGTTATGCCTTCATGAGGCATAACAGGCTGAGACTTGATAATTTCTTCTACATGGGTGCGTTCTTTCTTGGTGGCGGCATTGATGAAATTCATGATAAAAACTTCCTTTCAAATTGATAAAAAAATAGCGGCCGCCAATCTATAAAAAAATGAGATTAGTGGCCGCTTGGTTGTTACTGAAATTCAAATGTGTATTGGGTTCCTCTTTCGGTTTTGACAAAAATTCTGCTTCCTGCAAAGCCAATAGCTTTTACTGTGCTGGTACGCAGGACGTCTTGTTGTTTTGGTGTTGTTGTTTTGAATACGAGTGGCTGCCCACTTGACAGCTCAAGAGTTCCGACCCGTCCAATGAGCGGAAGAACTCTTGCGTTGAGACTCGTGGTGCTGTGAAGCACACAGCTGCTGTTAATCCGCATCATTGTCCTCCTGATATGAACTGGTCAGATATCCACATCCGGGTACTGATTCAACACATGATTGAACCTATCATCCAGGTGCTTGTCGTTTTCATCCCGTTCGGGATAATTAAACTTTCCTTCCTCTTCTGCTGCATCCCCCAAGCGTTCCATGAGTGCAATGACGCTTTCGAGCCAGGCGGAAGCCTTGCCAAACGTGTCATCCTCTTTTCTCTTGGCATAGAGCATGTCAGAGACTTCTTCGAGAGCCATTTTCTGCTGGTACAAAGTATTCCAGTTGATGTGCTCTACAGCGGAACGCAGGGGAGTTAAGTGTTCTGTTTCTGTTACAGTGTTTGTTACGGTCATCTTTTTATTTCTCCTTGTAGTGATTAGTTACGATAAACGTCAGCAAAGCACCGCAAAATTCCAACAAAAAAAGCAGACCTCCAAACGGATAGTCTGCTTCTCAGAATTGTGAAATTATAGCGTATATGTGCTGTTATCTATCATACAATTTTTATTGTATGCGTTTCGCACGAATACGCAATAACTATTTTTTAAGAATTAGGAATCTGAATTTTCCGAGCTGTCGCTGTTATCATCGGAACTGGACTCAGCGTTTTCGTCCGCCGTGGAATTGTCACCAGATTCAGCGTCGGTGTTTTCTTCCGCGCTTGTATCCTGTTCGACAGTCGAATCACTGTTGACTGATGCGTATGTACCAGTCAAGATGACGGGAACTTCACCATAACCCAGATAACCGCTAATCAGGCTGCCGGAATTTTCGACGAGGTACTTGGTTTCTGTCATGTTCGGGAACAAGTAGATATCCTGAATCGTAGTGCCCTTCACATTAGCGCTGTCAAAGGTATCGTTGCACGCCGCAACAACACTATACCCGTCATAGTTCCAAACCAGATAGAAGTTCTTGCCGCCAATTTCAACATCATAATCTGCATCTCGGAAATCTTCAAAGGTACGATACTGCTTGCTGGAATTGAAAGCGACAGAATCGTTGTTTGTCCAGTAGAGACCGGACGGATTGCCAAACAAACCATACAGGAAGTTGAACTGTTCCTCCGGCTCTCCGTCGGTCGGATAGCCTTCGAGTTTATCCGGGGTGACAGACGAATAATAGAGACCGTCAAGGAACGCATCACCAATATCGATACCGTCGTCATTGGCTGCACGACCGTCCAGCATCAAGGTCAGTGAGCCGCCGTTATATCCAATCGGATAATAGTCACAGCCGTCATCCTTGCTGGCAGTGTGAATGGAAAAATCACTGATTTCCTTTTCTACGCCTTCGCCTGTGGATTCTGCATTGATTTCACCAATGACTGTATCACCGTTTTCAAGTTCGTTCAATTTCAGATATCCCTTTACAGGCAAATCCCGTACATCCTGTAATGCAACGTCCGTGATATCCAGTGTCTTGCCGGTATCAACGCTGCGCAGCGAATAGAACTTGCTGCCGTCATCGTAAGACAAAGGACTCTGCCCCATCGGAATACCGTCCGGCCAGGTAGTGTCAGGATTGTCCAGCGTGCCGGGCGTGAAATCCGGGAGATTCGACAACAAAGACCAGGCATTGATGGGTTCCGGGGTCGGTTCTGCTGTCGGTTCCGGTGTTGCTGTGACGGCAGCCTGTGCTGCTTCTGCGCTTGCTGCTGCGGCTGCCTGGTCTTTCCGTTCCTGAACCACAGCTGTGGCGCAGCCGGAAAGTGTCACGGCGAGTGCCATGGCAGCTGCGGTGATATTGATAATCTTTTTACTCATGCGCGTTTTACCTCCTTATGTTTGCGGTTTTGCCTAATGCCGAGGAGTGAGAGACCCACCACGCCGATAAGCAAAGTGAGGAGTCCAAGTCCAAAAGCAAAGGCAATATATTGAATTACGTCGATGAGTTTAAACCATTTTGCGACTGCAGCGCCTAAAACAATCAACAGGCCAAAGCAGCCGGTCAGATAAATGAGCAAGCCAAACTGTGCAGTTCTGCTAAAAAAGGATTCAAGTGTTTTCATGATAAACTCCTTTCATACTTTTTATGGTATACAATTCGCAAGAGCCTGCAACAGGAAAATAAAAAAAGCTGCCCAACCGAAGCTGGACAGCCTATTTATGATTATGTATTATCGTCTGTTATCTCGTTCTTGTCTTCTGTGCTCACGTTCCTCGTATTCTTTTTTCTGATACTTGAGACGTTCATTCAGTAGGAAGGAGTTTTCATCGCGAGTCATTTGCAGTTTTACCTCGTACCAGCAGCCGTAAAGAAAGGCTGCCAGAATGCAGAAGCCAACGATTTTGACTAAGAGGTTGAAAAGAACGTTCACAATAACCGGGAAAATATAGCCGATGGCTTTGGCGATAAGCAGGATGAGCCCACCGAAGACAACGATTTTTGCGATTGTCTGAACAACGGGCGGGAAATCGCCCAGGACTTTGGAAATGGTATCGTTGATTTTGGTGATGATATTAGTGTTTTTGCCACCGTTGTTATTATTTTCTGCCATGTCGGTTCCTCCTTTTTGTGCCAATTATAGCATATATCTGTACAAAACGCTATATCCCACATGAGGAATCTCGATGTTTGAGCAATGGCTCAACAAAAAAATGCCGCCACCCTTTCGGATGACGGCAAGTGATGTTATTTCTTCACGGGGATATTCTGGTCAAGAATAACATCGAAGTTGTAGTGCGGCATCTTAGATGCATCACCACCAGCAGCTTCGAGGGTCATGTAGAAGTCCTCGTCATTCATAGCCTGCACGAGAGTATTCATCTCGTCGCAGGTATGTTTGAGCATAGGACCGCGCTTATTGCAGAACATCACAGCCGAAACAGGCTGAATGCCCTGTGCAACCATGCCATCCCAATGAGTCCGCAGCTCGGTTACAGACTTCAAAGTAGCAACGCCGCTCATGAAGTCATAAATCTTGCAGTGGGACTCGTCGATATGTTCCAGAACGTCGATACGAGTCCGGTTTGCGTACAGAGGGAACTGGAGTTCAACTTCATTCCCGGTGTCTGCAACCAGCCGATTTGCAAAATCCTGCGCATATTTCTCAAGAGTGAGAGGCTCGCTTTCGAGAGGCTTCACGTTTTCGGCAATAGCGTCGAAAATTTTACGCCATCCCTTGTCGCTCAGGTCGATATCCGACTTGTTGGCGAGGGTATTCAAGAACCCACGCGGCAGACCGGAAATATCAACAGCAACAACGCCGGTGAAAGCGTTGAAGGCCGGGTGACGAGCCTTGTCCCAGATGGTATCAAACTGAGCGGTGGCGATAACACGCTCGCCGAGCTGGATATCCAAGCCCTGCGTAAGCATGTTGTTCTGGTAGAAATGCTTCAAGTCATAGCCACCAGTAACAACACCTTTGGTCGCATCCGTATCCAGCTGACCACACTCAACCTTGACAGGAATCTCGTACCCATCATAGTCAACAGTGAAGTTCTTTTCCTTCTGCTTCTCCTTATACGGCTGGAAAATGGGCTTGACGAGCACATCGCACGTCTTGCCATTCGCCATATGGAAATCAGGAATCAGGATACGGGCGGGAGCAACGCCGGTAGCGTCAGGTGCCAAGTAATTGCGGTACTTGACACCAAAGTGCTCAGCCAGGCAGGTACGCAGCACGTTCAGGCTGGTGACCCGGCTCTCAGCGCAGCTGCCGTTCTTGGTCAGCATGGTGCTGGCGGTAGCCTTGTCCATCTCCACATAGATGATGGTAGAAGGAGCGCCAAGAGCCTTAAACTGCTCACGCATAACGACATCTGCCATAGGAATCTCTTCCTGCTCGGACATCGTCATGGTCGTGGCGAACGGGCCGTCAACGCGGTGATAGCTGTCCTCTCCAGGCTGCTTGGAAGCGATGAACCAGGGATACTTGTTGCGGGTGGCAACCAAAATGAAATTATTCAGGCCAACGCCATGGATGCACAGCGGGCCCTCATTGCTGTGGCCGTTGCCAAACTGTAGGTTTTCCGGCAGCTTTTCCTTAGACATACCATTGCCCCAGTCGGCAATAACCACACCGATTAGGTTTTTGGCATGGCCTTTCACAATCGCGACCAAGATGTTAATGGCATCTTTGCAATTAGAGATGGCATTATCAACCGGTTCACAAGCGGCATCGCTCATGGGTAACTTCTGGCGCGAAATAGCGTCAAAGTAATGGTTGGTGATGCCGACGTTGAAAGTGACGTTGTTATTCTTCTTAGCCATAATATAACCCCGTAACGTGGGGCTGCCGTGCTGCTCTCGAATTTATCTCCACAGCAATGTGAGCCCCATATATCGGGGATGTTATTATTCTTTTTTGTTGTTTGTTTTGCAGGAGCCGCTGGCGATATCAGAAATCGCTTCTTTGACAGCTCCGAAAACGTCAGCTGATTTCAGAAAGTCTTCGGCCAATCCTTTGATGTGGCTGTAATTTTTGAAGACTTTCTTGACAAGAAATGCGCCAGCGATTGATACTACTGCCAAAAGCAGCAGAAATTTCGCGGCATCGGTCAGTTTCACTTGCTCCAGCAGGAGCGCGAGTATCACACCATCTTTGCTCAGCTAGGTCTTAATTAGACCGTGAACGAATGAACCATAGTCAGCTGTATATTGTTTGGCTTTGGCTTCGTGGCTGCTGATGATGGCGTCTACTCGCTAAATTATGTTTCGAATCATGGTAAAGTCCTCCTTGAAGGTTTGTAATTGTTATACGGTATATATAAATACGCTCTTAACGCGGCGTTCGCGTGCAGGAACATTTATATAAACACATTGACGCTGTGTACGCGTGCTATGTTGATTAGCATAGCAATTCTATATAATCAGCCTTTCCTTCGGCTGTCAGAAGTCCACATTCCGTGGGATGAATCTATATTAAACGCAGAAAATCTGCGGGAATCCTCAAAAAGAAAAAGGACAGAAACCCAATATGGGCATCTGTCCTTCTTCCAGGAGGTATATGAACTATGGCAAATCAATGATATCTCTGTTACATTATCTATTTTATGGGTGTCGCACACGCCGTCAAGAAGCTGTATAAACTTTTTTGAAAAAAGTTTGCACGCGTGTTAGTGGCTTTTTAGAATGTTACAACATCGTGCAAAGTCGTGCAACATTGTGTTTAGTTCTCCGATACAGAGCAAACAAAAGATACTGTACCACTCCAATCACCTGGAGTCAGATTTGCTTTCACCGTATAGTTTGAGGTGATACTAGCCAAGGCATCGTCACGTTTTCACGTTGTTTTGGGTGTTTCCACTATTATCGGGAAATCGCAAAAAATGTCAAAAAGAAAAAGCCGTCCACCAAACGGTGAACGGCTTTCGTGACAATTTATACTGCGGCGAGAACTTCTTTCAAAGTCATTTTGTCAATGCCTGCAAATTCTACAGCGGCAGTAGCCCAAAAGAAATCGCTGGCGCGGCATTCGTCGTATATCGGGTCAAATTCGTTACATTCGGTTTTGATGTCGAAAAATTCTTCACGGGAGAATCGTTCACACGGAATCCCTGCATTCCTCTGTACGAAATCTTTAATTCCATCGGTCATAATGGAGCAGCCAATCTCAAGGGTGTCGTCCGAGAGACTATCCCCATATGTGTTATATGATAGACCATAGTGAGATACATAGGTTGCGCGGCTTGCACCAGTATATTCGCTCTCGAGAAATTCACTAACAGTCTGCTCCAAAGATACCTTTCCATCTTCGTACAATTCACCAGAATAATCATACGGGCAATCATTGCTGCGCCATTCATAATGAGTGGGAATGGGGTTCAGCATTGCTGCCAAACTCTCCAAAAGCTGCTCTCTAATTACATCCTTCTGAGCAAGAAAAAGCGAATTCACATATTCTGCGATTTCATCTTCATTCTGCTTGATATAGTCGATACATTGCTGCATGCTTTCGGTAACAGGAGCTTCATGTGATTTCATTATTGATGCCTTCTTTCTATTATTTTAGTGTACGCGATTCGCACATATTAGCAAAAGCCGCTCACCCTGTGAAGGGCAAGCGGCAAGAGGTTAAGATTTGATGTACAAGGACGTTCCCTTAAACGGATTCAAGAGACCGGGCTTATACTTAGTGTGGACATACTCTGCGATTTCAGCGTCCGGCATGGCGCTCAAGACATCAAGCCAACATTCAGCATTGATTGCCATGAGGCCACCCATGCCAAGAGCATTTTCACAGCGTTTGATGTCAGAGGCAAATGCGTCGTGAAAGTCACAGGACTCCGCAGCTTTTACGATGCGGTCGAAGTCATACATACCACAAGACCTCCTTACTGGCACATGGCCTTGAGGTCGCCCTCACTCAGAACGGGCACGCCCAGCGAATTTGCCTTATCCAGCTTGGAACCGGCAGCTTCACCGGCAACGAGATAGCTCGTCTTCTTGGAGACACTTCCGGAGACTTTGCCGCCATGCGCTTCGATATAAGTCTTGGCTTCATCGCGGCTCATGGAAGGCAGTGTACCGGTAATAACGAATGTCTTGCCAGCGAGCGGCGCAGACTCATCATTGACACCTGCCGGAGCATGGTAGTCAAGATTGACACCGGCATCATGCAAGGTATTGACTTCCTGCGTAAATTCAGCGCTGGAAAGCATCGCATCGAGCGCAGCATAGATAGCGTCAGAGAAACCGGGAATGTTGCACTCCTTGATGGTATCTACATTGAGCGTGGACAGTGTCAGAAGGTTGCCATTCGTAGCCTTGCACTGAGTAAACAGCGCACGAGCAACATGACCGCCGATGAGACGGTAGCCAAGGCCCTTGAGGACGCGGTCGGCATTCTGCTCCTTGGACTTTTCGATTGCAGCAAGAACCTTCTTGGCAATCTTCGCGCCATACATGTTGGTCAGTTCACCTTCCTCCTCATAGAGCCAGTACAGGTCAACGGGGTTCTCAATGAACCGGCTGTCAACCAAGTCCTGAATCATCTGAGGACCAAGTCCCTTGATGTCCATGCAGGGTTTCGAGGCAAAGTGAATGACACGATTCACGGTCTTTGCCGGGCAAGCGTCATTGGTGCAGTAGAGGTCCACAGAACCGTTGACCGGTGCGATAGGCGCACCGCAAACGGGGCAGACCTGCTTCGCCATGTCATAAGGCACAGCGTCTGTCGGGCGCTTTTCCAGCTCTACCATCGTGATTTTCGGGATGATGTCACCGGATTTGTGCAGGACAATCGTGTCACCGATACGGATATCCAAAGTCTTGATGAAGTTGGCGTTGTTGAGCGTTGCACGCTCCACACGAGTACCAGCAAGCTGGATAGGGTCAAAGACAGCAACAGGAGTGACGCGGCCGGTACGACCCGTCTGCAGCTGGATGTTGCGCAAGACAGTTCCCTTTTCCTCTGCGGGATACTTGTATGCAATAGCCCATTTCGGGGTTTTGGTGCGCTCGCCCATCTTCTGGCGAATGCTCAGTTCATCGACTTTGATGACTGCGCCGTCAATCGGGTAATCGATATCATAGCGTTTTTCCTCAATGTCGTGAATGGCTGCCAAGATGCTATCAATGTCATTGCAATGAGCGTAATAGGTGGTCTTAAAACCGCAGATGTCACGCAGATAGTTCAGCTGGTCACAATGATACGGGCTGAACTGTGCTGCATCACCATTGTTGACGCTCTGAACATTGAAAACGAACACCTGCAGATTGCGTTCCCGTGCAATAGACGGGTCAGCCTGACGCAGAGAGCCAGCAGCGCAGTTGCGGGGATTCGCAAAGAGCTTCTTCCCCGCTTCCGCCTGCTTTGCATTGGCTGCTTCAAAGTCCTTTTCCGACATATAGCACTCGCCACGGAGTTCGATTTTGCCGATACCCTTGGGCAGCTCGATGCTGCGAGGCAGGCAAGTGAGGGCTGCGACATTGGCGGTCACATCCTCACCGACATGGCCGTCACCACGCGTCGAAGCCTGGGTCAGATAGGCAAGACCATCGTCAGAACGTTCGTAGACAAGAGACAAGCTCAGACCGTCGATTTTGCGCTCCACAGAGAAGGTCACATCGGAGTATTCAGCTTTCACCGAATCCACAAAGCTGCGAACCTCATCATCGGAAAACACATCAAGCAGAGAAAGCATCGGTACACGGTGTTCAACCGGAATACCGAGAACACGCTTGCCGCCAACAACCTGTGTAGGGCTGTCAGCGGTCACGAACTCAGGATGTGCCGCTTCGATATCACGAATCTCGTGCATCACGGAATCGTATTCCTCATCCGTTACAACCGGAGCATCCTGCTCATAGTAGGCGGCACTCCATTCTTTGGCTTTGGTGCAGAGATTATTATAATATTCCTTGATGGAAGAAATAGACATGTTGTTAGACATAACATTTTACCTCACATATGTATTGTTTTGTTTTTTTGTGAACCTCCCCACCTAAGCCTTACGGCTATAGACGGGGCGTGCGCTCTTCATGGTTCATCAAAGGGTAATGGTTTGAGATTCCGTTGTGGCCTGGCTGACATCTTCAATACCATCCACGAAAACTGTTGTTCTGATAAGGATACGGAAAGGGATGCCCTTTTGCCAGGTGGTGTTTGCACGGAGTTCATCCACCAGGCCAATCAGTGCCTGCATCTTGAGCATTTTGATGGTATAGCGAGTCGGAATCATGGTTCGGGTCGTCTCGAGATAAAAATGCCGATTTTTCTCATTGTATCCGAGAGAATCGTTCGTAACATCCATTTTTGCAACAACGGTGTAGTCGCTCTGCGGGACATCGTTGAACGGCGTGAGAGAATCATTGAGAATCTGCATGCGAGCGTCGAACTCTTTGATGATGCGAGCCTTCTCTTTCTCATAAATCTCGTTTGCCTGTCGAACCTGCTCCCGATAGCACTTCACGCACTCTTCTTTCGTGTAGAAGATGTTGACGGAAGTGCCGGAGCAGCAGCGATACCCGGTGTTGTCCAATGGGGCAATGACGGTTGAAGAAATCTTACCCCGATTTACCGGCCGAAAATAGACCGGAGAATAATAGATGGTTTTGCTCGTTTCTTTTGCGTCCGTTACAACAACCGGGGTAGGTTTGATGTTACGAATCGGCTTTTTGGTCGGGTCCGCATTTGCGCGATAATCGCAAATCCAGACCATTTTGCCGAGGACGCTTTCAAGGTTCTCAACATAATCGTACATGCCGAGGTCATTGGTCTGGCGCGTAGGATTCTTTTCTCCAGAGCCCTTAATCATCAGCTTGACGGCATTTTTAGCGAGGTATTCATTCAGCTTCATGGTATTTTCCTTTCTTTCAACGAGCGTTTGTGAATACGGCAACAACCAGCTCCTCGTAGTCTTCGATGGCACAGTAGATGTCAGCGAAACCATAGGAGTGGCCACGGTCGTAGGCTTTTTGCCAGAGAATGGTTGCAGCCTTTTTGGAAATGCTGCGTTTCGTTTCGGCTTTGATGTCTTCCTGAATTTGAAGTTCGATAGCTTCCGAGATGTGTTCAATTTCTGCATTCTGCGCCTTCTTCAGCCGAGAGCATTCCGCATCCCAGGCTTTCTGTCGGCGAACGGCCTCTTCCCTGTTCCAGCGCACCGATTTCTCTTCGTCGATGATTTCACCGTCTTTCGGGCGTTTAGAGTTGGGCCTTGTTGGTCTTTTCCAAGCAGTTTCGAGTCGGTTGCCAAGATTTGTCCATACGTTATCCATTATAACACTCCTTTTTTCTTGTACGCAAAAAGGCGAACCTCCCGGTGTGGGAAGTCCGCCTTAAAGCGAAGTGTGAATTGTACGAGCACACAGTGTGCTTAGTAGATGGTATCTATCGTACAAGCTAAATTATACGGGTCTCGCACGAAAGCGCAAGATTATTCATTCATTGCTACAGTCACCAAACAGCAAATTATATGCTTTTTCGATTTCAGAATCAGACATGGCCTTTCCTTTTTCTTCAATGCTGTGCAGAATTAGAGTCTTGTCGCTCTCCGCATCCGGCACGAAGCCAAGAATCACATCCAGCTTGTTGCGATTCTCGTCCTGTGCAAGATACTCTTTGATTTCGGACCACTGCGCATCACGCTGGTTCAGAGCGTCAACGTTCTGGACACAGAACGGGTACTCACTTTGCGGCATAGAACCAGCAAGGTATTTGGTATCGTCGCAATACATCTTGATAAGCCGGACAATGTAGTTCCTTTCCGCTTTGGTTCTTGAAGTCAGAATATTGTTTGTACTCTGGTATTTGTAGTTATTTCCAACAGCTTCCAACGACTCTGCAATCTGTCGAAAACTCAGCATTTCGTTTGTGGCCTTGTCATGCTGCGACACGGTGGAAGCATAGTATCCTTGTTCCGTTTCGTTTGCTTCTACCACGGCAGCGAGATTCGAGTCAATATGGATGAGCCGTTCACTGTTATCCCCTTGCGCACGAATTGTGTTGTTCACTTTCGCAATCCAACTGTCAGTTTCCGTAGCATCATCGCCCGCATAGAGGTAGGTTACAATATCCGGGTTAGTAGGGTTCGGAAGCTCCGCACAAGCCAAGGTCAGATTCCGTCCGTATTCTTTTGCCTGGAGATACATGTTCGGATAATCGTCTTGTATTGTCTGAGCGATTGCCTCAACCTCGGCCTCGTCTTTTTCAATGACAAGGCCGACAGTGGCTACCTGCTCTTCAATGTTGAGCTGCTTCAAAATATCCTCGAGGTCGAATACAATAGCTTCCTTGTTGGTTGTATAGAATCGGATTTTCATAGATTTTCCTCCTGGCAACAATAAAAAAGGCAGGCCCTCGGTTGGAAGGTCTGCCAAAAAACAGTTTGAGAATTGCAAAAAGGTCATTATGCGGCTTTGATTGCTGCGTTAATCACCGTATACGCAATATCCAGAAGCCGAAACGCAAGGACTTCAAAAGATAATGCTACCAGCAAAAAGCAAAACACAAATTTTTGTTTGTTCTCACCCTGGAAATAGTACATTCCAAAGCAGGACGCGATGAGAACGCAGAGAAACACAACGACCCAGATAATATCAGCCATTGTCCTGATTTTGATTCTGCTGAGTCGGCAGGGTCTTGACTTCAGCAGGAGCATTCGGAGTCTGATACTGAACATTCTGGCTCGGCTCTTTGGGAGTTTCGGGGGCCTGGTACTGAACAGTACTGGGGTTGTTCTGCTGTTCGGCTTTCTTTTCCTCATATTTGGTCTTGAGCTGAGAATAGGAATAGCCATCCTGCGGGATACCGTGATACTCATAATGGCCGAAAGCAAGAATCATGTTGAACACCGGATTCAGAAGGCAAAGACCAATCGTGAAACCAATACCTTCACCGAACGCAACAGCTTTCTTGTAGTTGGTAATAGCACCGATGATGAGAGCAACAACCAGGAACAGATTGCCGAGCAGCGGGATGCCAGACAAAAGGCTCAGCACGACCGGAATCAGAAACAACCAGCCGTTCCCCCAGTAAATGTTGAATTCGATGTAGTTGCTGTAGAACGGGACGATGGATGCCCAGCCAGGCTGCCCGGCCTTCTCAAAAATTTTCCAATTGGCGACGATTTTGAGCACAAAATACGCTATCACCAGAAGAATCATCGTATAGAGCATACCGCCCAAAAAATTCAATGCGCTGTAAGAATTGTACATTTTATATTCTCCTCTTCCGGCATATGAAGCCGGTTTATTTCTTCGTTTCGTTTTTTAGCTGCCGCTGCCGTTCTGCAAGTTCTTTGCCGCGTCTGACCAGTTCCGCATATTGCTCTTCGGTCAGCTTGCGAGGCGGCTTGATTTTGACCCATTTCTTGGGCATATCTGCCTCCATACACCAGTCCTCATCCCGCGTGATTTTAACAGCATCAGGGTATTCTTTGGCAAGCTCTTTTAGCTGTTCCATACGAGCTTTGTTGCAGGTGTAGTAGGATGCTTTCTTCTCTGCATCATTGAATGTGATGATGGTTTCGCGTTCCCAGGGTCCATCAGATGCCTGCGTGGCCACTTTTTTATCGGGCATGATTTTTCTCACCTCAATCGAATAAAATTGCCGACATAGCAGGCCCTTCGCAGATATACCCGCTCGCCTCGGCCCATTTCGGCGTCATGAGCTTGCCATTTGCTTTCACAAGCACCATCTTCCGAGCAGAGGTATTCAGGAATTCCGCCGGAGCCCAGTTATTTCGCACAACGACGACAGCATCGTCGTCCGCGTTCTCAAGCATATGCTTCAGCTCTTTTACCGTCACCGTGTCACCTCCCGTTCAACACATCATCCAGTGCCTGCAAGAAAACTCTGGATTCCTCATTGATTCCGCCGCGACACAGAACTTTCGCAATATCATCAAATCCTACCAGGTACATATTTTCTTCACCCATATACCCTTGCGGCCAGGGAACCGCATAGTAGTTGTGCGGAAAAGAACTTGTGTCATAGCCGACCACAATATATTTCTGGTCTGCAACATTTTTCACCGTCAGGATAGTCCCAAGCGGTAACGCGTCTTTCATGGAATGAGTAGTTGCAGGCATGATTCTCTGAATTTTCAAAACAGCACCTCCCTAATTTTCATTTTATGAGAGTCGCACATTTGTGCAACAAAACTAAAAAACAAAAAAGCGGCCGCTCCAAAAGGAACGACCGCAAAGATACGAGTCAGATATTATTCATGGGAATCAGCTTTCCTGAAATCAGAAAGTTGATTCTCAGTGGAACACTGCACGAAAGGAATTCCCTTGCGCGGATTCACAAAAACGTCTGTGGTAGCAAACGCATTGCTAAAACTCATGTCACAGAAGACGACGTGAGAACTTTCGTCACCAGATGCACGGGGTGCAAAGCTGGTACATGCAAACCAATCCAATTCATCCTGCCCCTGTTCATCATAAAGATAAATGACGGGAGCCGGAATGTTGGGCGTCGGCATAGCCAGTGAGCCAACCTGCATTTCATTGACACAGAGGTCAATGGGCGGGTTCCCGTTCTGATAATCCCATTTGGGGTATGACTGAGCCCTGATGGTGGTGTCGCCATCATCTACCTCGATGCCAAGAGCAGCGATATCGAATGGAATACCGAGCTTTTCCTTGATTTCTTCCGGGGTGAAAGTTAGGAGCTTACCGTGTTCGCCTTGGATGTAGAGTTTCATGGCTTACTTTTCCTCCTTTTTCTTGTCGGCGTTCAGAATCTTTTCCAGAACGTCGTTATAAAAATCGTCAAGGAACAGACCGGTTTCTTCATCCGCTTCCGGAGCAGTGAAAACACCGTCTCCTTCAGCTGAATCCTGTACAGCGTCGAAGACACCGATTGCGCCCCGAAGTTCATCGGCCAGAAGGTCATAGCCGAGGTCCTTCACTTTTGCCGACAAGTCAATCAGCAGCATTTTCTGCCGAAAGAACTCGTTCATATTCAAGCCAATGTAGGGTTTTGCTGCGGTATTGCTTTTCTGAGACTTTACTTTGAAAATACCCCAGTCAAAATTGCTGTCTGCGCCGTACATATACCCGGATGCGAGGCAGAAACCTTCAGCAGCACTGTCCTCAACGTTGATACCGACTTCATAATCGATGCCGGAATCTTCATCCAGGTTAATCGCAGAGCCTGTTGCCTTTTCGTACTCTGCCTCAATGTCAGCTTTCATGGCTGCCAGCAGGGCGTTGAAATCGGTGTTCTGGGAAAGCAGATTCATGTTTTCGCCTTCCTGGTTTTTAATGAGAATGTACATAGTATTTACCTCCTAACAATCAAATCATGCTATCAGACAATTTGTCGATAGCTGCCGTGATGGCTTCGTTTTCCATCTGAGCAATACGCTCAAACAGATGAGACCAGTCGATGGCATCATAGACACGCTTGACAAACGCATCATAGGTGCCACCGGCCTTCATCATTTCAATTTCAGACTCATAGCAGCCGGGCTCCTCAAGTATGAACTTGATATCGTCGGTTGGGTTGATTTGTATTGTTGCTTCGTACTCATTCATTTTGATTACTTCCTTTCTTTTATACGCAAAAAGGCGAACCACCCAAATGGGAAGTTCGCCTAAAGCGCATTGTTAAGTGTGCGAAGGGCAGGGTGCCTTTTCGATAACTGTTATCTATCGTACATTTTTGATTATAGGCCGTTCGCATAAATCCGCAACAAAAAACCGCCACCCAAATGGGCAGCGGTAATGAAAAATTAAATTTCAGCGCAGAACATCGCGAGTTTCTGCCACAGCAAATAGGTGCTGTATCTCATGCGTACCTTTTCAGGAACGCCAGTAACCAAACACCATTTGTGAGCAGTGGCTTTGATGCGGGGAATCTGCCTCTGTTCGGCTTCGGTAAACGTCTTGCTGTATAGTCTGCGACGGCGTCCGGAATTCCAAAAGGCTCCTTCCATCGTTTCGCAAATCAGAGCGTACGCCAAATAGCTTTGGGCTTCTTCGTGAGTCAATGTAACCATCGTTTTCATGGCTGTCACCCTGCCTTTCTCTCATTGCGAGCCATATGCAGCGCATAATCAAGCGCGTCAGGGTCATCGGCCAAGAATTTCGTTTTCTGAAGTGTACCAAGCTTGGGATGCTTCAGAATCGTATAGTTGCCATTGTTCTGGACAAGGGAACCTTTATCATAGACAAGCTCGACCTTTTCGGCAGGTACTGCGTAACGGCGAATGCGGTCACATTCATCCGCATAGTTGATGGGAGTGATATAGCCAACTGGATTTTGTCCTTCCATCCCTGTCACGGTGACCAGAAAAGCCTTAATGGTCCGGGCTTCTTCCTCTTCCTGCTCATCATAGTATTTGAACGTGATGAACATGGGAGTATCTTTCTTGTACGCATCTTCCTCAGGGCAGAGATACGTTCCACAAGAGCGGCAGAGCCAGAGCATCGATACGGGCTTTCCAGTTTCCTGCGCTTCTTTTGCATAGCGCTTAAAAATCTTTATGTCCAGCTTGAAATCCTCGGTGTAATGCTCAACCGTGCTTTTCACGATGAGTTTCAGAAAATTACAGATGGAAATAGCGGTCATAGTCATATTGGAAGTCATAATAAAAATCTCCTTTTTTAGTCAGCCATGACCTTGGAAACATTCATGTCATAGCGGTTAAATTTAGAAATATAGTCAAAAATGGTATTTACTTGAGCTTTTGTTGCGGTTTTGGTCTCATCCATATCGAGGAATGTATTGCCCATCGAAGGATTACGAATGGCAATCCAACCGCGTTTATATAGGAAATCGAGACCCTTGCCGCTCCAGTCATACGCCATATTGAGAACTTCATGGTCAGAAAGACCAAACGCTTCTCGATTGCGCATGATGATGCGGCCAGCCAGGGCAGCGTGCTCGCCAAACTCGCAGGCATACCAGGTGCCATCGGGAGCAATCAGACCATATTCGGTCAGCTGATGCTGAATGGGTCTATCACTGATATAGCTGTTGTACAGTCGCTGACGGCGTTCAACGGATGTGCCTTTCATGTTTGCTTCAATCCAAGAGGCAAGCTTGGTCCAAAAATCGGTTTTGTAGAATTCCGGGTTGGATTCCTGCTCAGGAAGCGGTTCGCCGTTGAATTCTGCCACAAGGTCAGGACGGTTGAGCAGCCACGCACCATTGTTAAAGGTATCGGGGTAACCCGCATCGCCAATAACATAGTCCTTGATGCTGTCATAGCTATAATCGATATAATGACGCTCTACATCCTTACAAAGCGTATCATAATCGAATGACATAGCGAAACGGTCGATGTACTTGAGTGGATGCACAATCATATCCTCACGAATCTGACTGACCAGCATCTTGTGTTGAAGCTCCTCAACCTTCTGCCCGAGGGAACGAACATGAACATTGTCATCGACAAGTTCAAACTCATTGACACCAACAAGTTTTTTCCGGCCTTCGATAATGTCCTGGCAAACATGCCTTTTTTCTTCCTCGTTGCCACCCATCATGCAGGAGAGCAGCAGCTCCTCACACTTTTTATACGGCTTGTCCATGTTCCAGAACCAGTCACGTGCAATGGCGGTGAGGAACTCACCATCCATACTGAAATGTAGTTGTTCACCCATGTTGGGTAACCTCCCCAATTGTTATGTGTTGTTCTCGACAAAGTCTTCGCATTCCTCGCTGGTCAAAACCACGCCGAAATTGGCAACACGCTTGACGGTGGTTTCCCACACGCGAACGGTGCGTGCCATTGGCTGAACGACCCAGGAATGACAGCGCCAGAGCCCGTCTTCGGAAAGAGCATAGCCCGTTGCAATAAAGCACTGGTCTTTGTTTTTATACCAAAGCCGTGCAGAATTGTAATGGCACTGGCAATCCTGGCCTTTCCTCATATAGCTGCTGCCATAAAAGAACCGGCCGCGTTTGAGGATTTTTGGGGCGTCTTCGTCAAATTCCGTCATGCAGACTTCATCCCCGCCAAATGTGAGGATTTTGTCATGCAGCTTCTTCATAGCATCGAGCGTTTGAGTATCGAAACCAGAAGAGGTGTTGTAAATCTGGCTTTTGGTAAGCCGCATTTTCCAATCCTCGTTCATTGGGTTCCAATGAATCGGCGCAGGCATCTGGTTTGCGGTGAGAATGAGGTGCTTAGAACTATTCCAGCCTTTCATGACAATTCCTCCCTGATAGAACGCAGACAGCTCAGGATTTTTGCATACAAACGGTAACGATTTTCGCCGCTCGGTACAAAGTCACCAAGCTTTTTGGAAATGAGAAGTTTATCAAATACCTCCATAATATCAAAGACGGTGAACAGCTTGTATTGTGCATTTATATGATTCACACGGAACTCGACATCTTCGACAAGATGCCAATATTCCATGCCATACAACATCGCGCCGCTTTCGTTTGCTTTTCGGTCTTGCTCCTCGTCTGCATCGTCACACACAATATAGACACCGTTTTCGTCGAGATAGTTTTCGAAGACGTCGCAGATATCGGAGGCAACAGAACGGATATCGGAATTTGCCTTCACCTCAGGTTCAGGCTGGGCGGCTTCAACTTTGTACTCGATACTGTCGTGACGAAGTGACTCTTCGATGCCATTAAAAACGATGTCCGCGCAGTCGTTATCATCCCGACACGTTTCGAAAATGTTTTTGACGGATTCGATTGCCTCTTTGGAATCGGAGTTTCCCTCAACAGAGAACTCCAAAGGAACCAAGGCAACAACTTTGTATTTATTCTTCATGATTTTTTCTCCTTAGTTTAACAGGATGCCGCAGCATTTGTTTAAGGTAAGTGCGCTTGCAGTGAGAGCAGCAACCTTCTCAAAGGTAATGCTCTCCGCAATTGCGCAGACGCTCATAACAATGAGCAGAACAGCTGCCACAGCAGATACTATTACTATCTGACTCTTGATGCCGGTTTTCATGAGTTTTTTCTCTTTCTGTTTATGCCCTTATCGGAGCATATCAATAATTTTCCCAACCAACTCATCATTGGTCACGAACTGATTACGTCCTTTTGCGCCGAGCGATACAGAGGAGTAATCTTTCATACTGGCGGCATAGCGAACCATGTTCTTGTCAGACAAGGGCTGATAGCAACTCTTTTCAGTGCTGACGTAAACGCACTTATTGTTGAGAACGTTCTGAATGTGGCCAGAGCAGCCAACACGCTTACCGTTGATGATGATGTTGTGTAGGTTATGGGTTAGCATAAGGTCTTTGCTTTCGGTTTCTTTTACCTTTAACTGGTTCAAGAGTTTTCGGGACAGATAAACGGTTGTTTTCATTGTGATTTCCTCCTAATTCAAATGAAGTATTTGTAAGCGGCAGTTAAGCGTTTGCGGTACAGGTCTAACGTGGTCAGCCCTCCTGCATAGACTTTGCGGGAAGAGATTATCACGTTGGTTCCTGCTTCCATATGGGAGAAGAACATCGAAAGGCAATCTTCCAGGCTGTCGCTTGTAGTGAGAGTTTCGTACACCGGATATGAGTATTTGGCGGCCTTGCTGTATGTGCTATTGAGCTCATACACGAAGAACATCACCTGTCCCGTAACGGTGTTGGGGTCATAGCCATTGCCATAACACCAGTTGAAAAGGTCTGTCTTTCGGCTATAAGTCCATTGCAGGAGTCCATAGCCGCCATCCGAAGGGTTTTCGGCCGAGGCTTTAAGACCGCTTTCCATCGACATGCAGCCCATCACTGCGGCAGTACCGGCCTTGGAAAGACCCACATCCCGCAATGCTGTGTAGATGGCGTACTCATTGTCAGAAAGGTTCTGAGGAATCGTGTTCGTCACAGGTTCTTCTGCAGGTTCCACCGCAGTCTCTGCCGTCTCTACAGAGGGCTCAGATTCAGGCTCCGTCTCAGTCGTTTCCGGTTCAGGTACAGGCAGTACCGGCGCGAAAGGCGGCTGAGCGTTGAGCTTCCGAAGATGGACCTCCAACGGCGTGACATACTCGATATCGGAATCGTTAGCTGTCTTTACCGGCGTAGCATACGCAGGCGTCGAGAAAAAGCAGGCTATGCAGCCGATAATGGTGATAACGCTGAGCATGAAAGCGATGGTTCCGGCATAGAATTTCAATTTGTCGTTCATTGTGATTACTCCTTCAAATAAAGTTCCCGCCGACAATAACTGTCTGGCGGGATGTGATAGATGTTCGGTTGTTGGAAAAACTTCATGCTTCACGAACTACGATGGCGGTATATCCGCTGTTGGCAAGATACCGATACGCTGCATCATAGGCGTCGCTGAGCGTTTGGGCTTTAACATACCCGATAAAATCGAAGCAGATAACCATGCCGGAAAAACCTGGGTTACCGGCATAGATGGCGAAGCGGGTGTTTTTCGGAGTAAAATGTTTGGAAATAGACATAGCGGACCTCCTTATCAGTCGCTGTTAAAATGGGTGGATGACGGCTTCCTGAAAACAAAAAAGGCAGGCCCATCGTGAAGATGAGTCTGCCTTGAATGAGAACAGAATTATGAATTGTACGAGCACGCAGTGTGCCAAGTAGATGTTATCTGTCGTACAACTTTTATATTATGGAATTCGCAAGGATACGCAAGAGCTTTTGATGTGCTTCTTTTTCAGGCTTCGTTAAGCCATTTCTGAGTGATATCCATGATTTGATTCTGAAATTCCGGGTCCGGCAAGGTTTTGCTGTCTGCCCAAATTGAGTTACGGACGATTGGGTAATTGTATACAACGCCGTCAACGATATAGGGCCAAAGCACCACTTCGCCGCCCACAAGCCAAAGTTTCTGGATTTTGACGGGTTTCTCGTATCTTGTGAGCCAGCATTCACTGGTCACGACAGAATCCGCCACATATCTCTGTGTTTCTTCCTCGGTCAAGAGATTCGGGTCTTCGTCCTTGATGTTGTACATTCGGACAATGAACGGTAACGGCATGTCCTTAGAATATTTCTTGTTCTGACGCAGCTCAGCGAGCAGGAATTTTGAGACAAAATGCGCAATCCCAATACTGGTCAGGCAGTCATCGAGGGTGTGCCCAAGACAAATTCTTGGGATTTCCTGGTCTTCCCCTTTCATCCGATTCGTAGGTATCTGTGGAATGACATCGTCCGGCAGGTATCCGGTATCTGCCATGATATGATAAAGAATCATTGATGTTTCCTCCTGAAACAAAAAAATAGCAGGCCCTCAAGAATCGAGAGTCTGCTTTGTTTGCACGATGAATCATTCATTCGAGTGTGCTTTTATCGTGCAGTTGATATTTTGTTTGGCTTGTACACGCAGCCAGCCCAAACAGACATCGTTCAGAACGTCTTGCTATCGGGAATCCGTAGATACATCCAGGACTGTGGTGCTCGCTTAACGCCGAGTTCTCGCAGCGACATATCTATAGATTGGACATCAGAAACCTTCCAGCAATAAAGAGTGCCGGACTTATTGCCGTATGCAATCAGCTCATTTGCGGTAAGGCAGCTGTCCTTCACGAATTGAGCGGTCTTTTCGGTCACTTCCGTGCCAATAGCATACGCCGGAAGCTCACGCAGGCAATCGAGTGTATTGATGTCACGGCAAACAAATGCGGCAGTCACTTTTCCAGCACCACCGTCAGCTTTGGTTTCGTAGCAAAATACTATAAAAGGATAGCTAATTTCCCACGGCATAGTTTTTCGGACCTCAATAGTCTTTTCTCCACTCAGAATTTTTTCAAGCCATTGCTTCTTAATGCTGAGAAGAACGGCTTTATTCGAGTTGATTTCAAGGGCTTTATTGATATTTGAATTAAGCATTGTTATGCTCCTTTCACACTTCGGGTATTTTTTATTTTTGGTGGGATTCCTTACTGACGCAAGCCCACGACTTTAGTCGTTGGTTATTGACTTGTTTTTGGAGCGTCACCATTTATGGAACGGGTTCAAAAGTCCGGGACGGTATTCGTTATCGACATACATCTTGATGTCGTTATCGTCCAGGGCATCCAAAATGTTCATCCAGCATTCCGCTTCGACGTGCATCTCGCCGTCCATTTTCAAGGCCCTGTCGCACTGAACTAAGTCTGCGCGAAAAGAATTCACATAGAAGCAATCTTTTGCGGCAGCTGCGAACCTGGTAAAGCTGTTCTTGGTATTTGTGGTCATAGTATTCATCCTTTCTGAAATATTTTTGTTTCTAATCAATACATACAAAAAAAGAAGCAGGCCCTCAAAAGAGAGTCTGCTTACTTGTGCATGACAGATTGTTAATTTAATGTTCAATTAGGAGGTAAGTGATGGTATCTGTTATGCAATTATTATTTTAGGCGGTTCGCACATTTGTGCAAGTGGCTTTTTCAGCTTCGTTTGTTTTTGGTGGAAGTACTGTTCCAACCCTTAGACTTGTGCTTTTCAGAGCTGTCGCCTTTGAACATTTCGGATGCTTTACTGCCATCGTCTTCCGCATGAGCAATATATTCAGCCGCAAGAATTTCATACTGTGCGCGGGAAATCCCGGTTTGCTCTGTAAAATTTATGAATTCATGTTCAAACGCCAAACTGAGTGTTATTAAGACGCGATTGGCAAGTTCTTGCCGGAATTCATCAACGGTGCCATCAAATTTTATTGTGCTGTCGTCCTCATCATCATTTGTGAAATCATCAGCCGCAGCATTGACGGCGTCGCCAAAGAAAGTGGTCATCTCGTATGCCATATCCACAGGGCTGATATTCGGGATACCATTCTCATCTTTTTCGTTCAGTTTAACCTGAAGCAGTCCCTGTATGATGCTATAGCGCATTAGCAGTACTGACATTGTGCTGGTAGGTTCGAAGTTTTCGATTTCTTTTTCGAGCATCTTTTGCTTGTTTGCGACAATTTTGTAGTTTGCTTTCATGTGAAACTCCTTTAAGCGCCTAAAACCCGTCTAACGGTAGCAACCGGAACCTCACGTTTCCCTTCCGGCAGCACAAAAGTCGGCTCAATCCAGCGAACTTCTAAGCGAGTTCGGCCTTCTCCGACCCAATAATGATGCCAATGGGCGCGGCGGACGTGAGGTCTGACCGTACGGCCCGTGCCGGTTGCTGTGGACTTCTGATATTCCGTGCCAGAAGCCAGCTGCTTTTCAAAGCTCTTTCCGATGACAAAGCCTACATTATAGGTCTTGACGTTGACTTTTTTAGGAGTTGCACCAGGTTTAGAAACAAGGATAGGCCGCTTCTCTTTCGGGACTCGCACTTCTTTAATATCCGCATTCTTGGAGGCAAGATAATAGGCTGCGGAAACCGCGACACGAAGATACGGTTCGATACCAGCATTAAATTCCCGCTGCTTTTCCAGCTCTTCTTCACTGAGAACGGCACCGGGTACATTTGAAATCGTGGCGTCATTGACAGTGGCGGAATCAGTTCCGTTCTGAAATGCCTGCTCACGTGCGTCGTTGTTGCGCCGGTAGGACCCAATCAGCTTCTTGCCGTTGAGACACCACTGCATGCACTGGCAAAGTTCGATATTGTCAAAGTTGAGATTTGCCTTAAAAGGAACAATTAGGAAGAGTGTATCCACATCGTTCTGGCCGTGGGAAGCATCAAACTCGATGTGTACGAACATCGCATCGTGATGAGAGCCAGCGGGCAGATTTATGACAAAATCCCTATATGGCAGCCGCATCATGATATCGGAATAAATCGGTGCGTCCTCAGTCTCAGCTAATGTTCTGAGAAATTCCGGAGCGAAATTGTACACGGCTTTTGCTGCACGCCAATAGTTTGCGACGTATGCCATCGAAAATTGTGCGGCAAGTTCCCCATCCATCGCATCGGCGGCAATCTGACCGTTTTGGATAAGGCGGTGCCCAAGCGGAATAAATTCTTTCACATAATAGTCATAGCCCTTATCCAGCAGCTTGTTGGCCCCAGAATTCAAAAGAAACTGACTGCTCCGCTCGGCATACCAAAGAGCGCTGTTCACAACGATATTGTCCACAATGATACCTCACTGCCAATACAGTTTTATTGTTCCGTTAACAAAAAGAATCTGGCTGTACTCCTCGCCGTCAAGGACAATGCAGCGGTCTTCTCCGTGTTTGTGAGCGCCGGTACAATACACAGTTTTGTTATTGATAGCCGGGATGGACGGTGCCTTTGCCAAAACCAGCTGACCGCGCATTGCGCAGATATCTAAGAAAGAAATGATGTGGTCGCTCACCCCGGAAAACCTCCAATCTAATTACAGTGCTCTAATTTGGGAAGAACCTTCAGCACGCGGCAATGGCTCGTCTGTGATTTTCAGAACGGAGCTATCTCGTTTCTCTGTCGCGTATCGAATTGTCTTGAGAATCTCATATGCCAGTTTGCTGTTATAAGCGAGTCCCGAATTGGAAATACCAAAGTTTCCGTTCCAGCCAACGCCAATCTTTTTAAGCTGTGGAATCAGAAGGTCTCGGGTTTCAATGATACCTACTCCATTCCAGCGGGCATCATGGTACGCCTGAAGGTGCTGCTCATCGTTACCAGAAATATCAAGTGCTTCATAGATGACGCCAAATTGACCCATCAAAACACGAGAGTATGTATCCAACGCATCGGAAACGGCTTTCCAGGAAGAGACATCTAAGCTAACACTGTATTTATATGGAGCGTCCTTTCCCGGCAGTTCCCGTGCATGATGCAGTATATCTTCCAGAATGTCGCTGCACTTGTTAGATAAACTTTTGACAGGTGCCGTTACGTTTACAGCTGTCAGAGCAGCGCAAGCACTTGCAATGTCTGCTTCGCTTGCTCCATAAGCCTCTCCAACCTCTTTGCAGATAGAGGAAAAATCGTTGCTATAAAACGTTATCATAACAGCAAGAGCGTGCAGAATGAAGAAGTACTGCTTGCTCGTGAAATCAATGTACATACGGCAAAAATCCTTTCACTTTTTACCCTTTCATTATACCGCGATTCGCAATTTCTCACAACGGAAAGCGCTAAATGGTAACAGTTTATACATATTTTTACAAGCAAAAAAGCCGCCTCCTTATGGAGGCGGCTAGACCCTTATTTTACAGCTTTTCTGATTTCGAGCTCGTGCTCATAGCAGCTTTTGCAAATCAGATAGCCAATGCCAATATCGTTCTGGATGGCCGCAGACGTATATGCGTTGTGCTCGTTGATGGTACGTCCGCACGCAGCACAATTGAGTTCTTCGTTGGCATGAACCATGATGTCGCAATGCCCGTTCTGAGGTGGGGTGTACGGCGTATATTGCTTCTTGATGAAATCGTATTTCTGCATTTTATGGCACTCCATTATTCATTGTTTTCTTTCGCTATTATATCACAAATTGTGGTGCTAAACAAGAAAGCAGTCCCCCATAAATTTACGAACAATCGCTGACTTTGGAGATTGTGACGTTTGCTGAAGGATTTGTACCTTTGAGCAGTATCCTGCCGTTAGATTTACCAAACGAAGGCCGGGGAATCCCACGATTTCAATCGTGGGAGGTGTCAAGGACTGATTCCGTGAACGTCCTCACCAAAGCCTTGCAGCTATAGATGAAACATTCTGCTTTCAAACTTTGGTAGGAATCCAATCCACAATTTGCGGAACAAAGTCGGCTTATCGGAATATTGCATCGGAATAATATCAAGGTATTTTCGATATCGTTCCGAACGGATGAATCAGTGGCAAATGAAGGCACTTTTGCTTCCTGGACAATTTTGTTGCTTTGCTGTATGATTAAAGTACAACAATTAGGGCAATACAAAAATCGATAACGGCGAGGTACTAACAAGATGGACGCGACAATGCAGACGGTTCTCCGGCTCCATGAGCAAGGTATACCTAGAAGAACCATTGCCAAACGTGCAGGCATCTCATTGCAGAAAGTGCGCAAAATACTGATTACGGCCGGGGCCTGGTCAGATGAAACATCAGAAAAAATCGGGAAGCTGCGTGCGAACGGTATGTCAGTTCCTGAAATTGCAGAAGAATTGGGTGTAAAAACCAATACTGTTTGGAGCTATTTGCCATACAGCAAAGGCATGTATAATCAAGAATATCCGACCATTAACGCCATTCGAGTCCGAAATTCGAAGCGAAAAGCAAAAGAAAAAGCCCTCACCTGCACGGATACCGCACAGAATGAGGGCAGTGGCGCTTGCTGAAGGATTCGAACCTTCGGACAGTCTCCCATCGTCGGTTTTCTGGACCGATTTCATCAACCACTCGAACAAGCAAGCAGATGGCGCAGAGGGTGAGATTCGAACTCACATGCCGCGATTTCCGCGACGGCAGCTTAGCAAGCTGCTGCCCTACCGTTAGGCGACCTCTGCATGATGCACCTTTTTGACATAGGTGCTTGTATGACCCCTGGCAGACTCGAACTGCCGACTCCAGCTTGAGAGGCTGGCGACTTGGACCAACTTGTCGAAGGGGCCTTATGGTGTGCCGGGCTGGATTCGAACCAGCGAACCGTAACGGAGCGGTTTTACAGACCGTTTGCTTTAACCACTTGCATACCGGCACATATGGTGCTCCCGGCTGGAATCGAACCAGCGACACGCGGTTCTTCAGACCGCTGCTCTACCAACTGAGCTACAGAAGCAGATGGTGACCCGTGTGGGTTTCGAACCCACAATAATCTCCGCCGTGAAAGGGCGGCAACTCTACCAATTCGTCCAACGGGCCATATAAAGCCGCAATCCTGCGGCGAGGGTTTATGCGATGACAAGGATGTCATCAATTTTCGTATCGAGCATCGCTGCTAATATCACAAGGTTATCGATGGTGGGAAGCGCTGTTCCGGCTTGCCATTTAGCAACCGCCTGCGGAGACACACCGAGCGTGTCTGCCACATCCTTCACCTTGATGCCTGCTGCTTTTCGCAGGGCCTTGATATTGGCACCTGTCTGCTGGATATCAATGGTTGGAACGTTCATTTTTTTGCTGCCTTTCTGTATTGCAGGCAACAAAAAAGCTGCCTGCCGAAACCTCGACAAGCAGCGTGTGAAAATGCAGTTATCGCTTAGAAGACGCACCGCATCTGTACATGGTCTGTTTTTGCCTGTCGAGGAGTATGAGAAATAAAACTGCGTTCATAAGAGCTGAACTCAGATTCATAACTATACTCATACGACATTACATTAACAGTGTTGCACAGCATTTTGGGGTATCTCCTTTCGTTTCGTTCTGATATTATTATAGCATGTTTTTGCACATTTGCAATCAACTTGTGGTTTAGTTTTTTGGTCTGTATACTCTCCAAAACAAAAAGCCGCCTCTTATGTGAGGACGGCTTTTCTTATTGTGGCAGGGGTAACACGACTCGAACATGCAACACGCGGTTTTGGAGACCGCTGCTCTACCACTTGAGCTACACCCCTATATAGATACTCCAGCTGGGAGTCGAACCCTGAGTAAAACGGGACTTAAAGCCGCCGCGTTTGCCAGTTTCGCCACTGGAGCATATGGCAGGTTGTGCAGGATTCGAACCTGCGGCCCACGGATTAACGGTCCGTTGCTCTACCAGCTGAGCTAACAACCCACATCTAATTCTTTATTGATTGTTGCAATCAATTCTCTTTTTGTATGTTCATGAAAGTCTGCACAGCCAGTTTCCAAATTAACAGCCTCCCACCATACACAATGGTCAGGTTCATGATATCCGCAATTTGATAGACGATAGCCACAATATTCATAAATACCTCGAGATATTTTTTTGATATTGTTCTTTTTCATTGTTCTGGAAATACTCCTCTCGTGTTTTTATCGAGAATTCAATAAATGGCAGTTGTTGTACTGCCGGACATGGTACTCCCCGAGGGATTCGAACCCTCAAAACGGTGCGGTTTGAGCGCACTGTGTCTGCCAATTTCACCAGAGGAGCTTATGGCGGGCGTAGCAGGATTTGAACCTGCGACAAACGGATTAACGGTCCGCCGCTCTGCCTACTGAGCTATACACCCACAAAAGTGGCAGATAATGCTCTGCCGGGCATGGTGCGCTCGCGGGAAATCGAATCCCGAACATCCCGATTAAAAGTCGGGTACTCTACCGATTGAGTTACGAGCACTTGTCGCGCATCTTCCGTGCCTTGCTTATGGGAACACAGCTTTGAGGAATCTCACTTCCGATGCGCATGAAAGTGAGCGTTGGCCGAGAATGGTCGAGTCGAACAACCGTTGTCAGGGTGAATCCTCCCACGACTAAAGTCGCGGGCTTCCCTTCTTTTAAGGAGAGGAACTTGCTAACGAAATGGTACAGCAATCCCTCAGCAAGCAAGTCCCGAAGAACAAACTCACCGCAAGAAAGCTAATTGTCACAGTTAGCCTACATCTTACGCTGCCTGTGTACTGAGTTTTTTAAGCTCAGGATACAGAACTTTAAGCGTGGCAAGTGTAACTTGGATTCTATGCTCAACATCCGGAACATTAGCCGAAAGCTGAGACCTTACCATCGCTGGCAAGGGTTTTAGCAACTCTCTGACAAAGTAGCGAGCGCCAATATTGTAGCTCGCACTTAGGTCGCAGTTGTATTGTTTGCCGCTTGCAAACGTTGCAAGGGCACGATTGGTTTCATCACGCTTGAGAGCACCACTGCCATCAAAGGCGAGTTTGCTTGTCCCCCAAGCACAGATACGCGAAATCCGGATACCGCAGCGGTGCGCCTTGTGTTCCACATAATCCTGTATAGAATTACGCTTCCACATCGACAGCTTCTGTGCCTTACTGCCACCGTGCTTTTTGCCTGTAAATGACAAATGTTCAAAAACAATCACATCTACAGAATAAAGCACAGCAAATTCAGTAATCGCAGCAGCAACCTTTTTCGCTATATCGTTATTCAAGGCTTTGGCGTAACGCCACATAGCAGCAGCACTCTTAGGTCCATGTTCTCTTTGCTTACGCTTAATACGGTTGAGCACATGATACAGATGGTCTTTTTCACTTGCAAAATTGATAAATTTTCTTGCAAGGACAGTTCCATCGGCAGTCATGATGCTGCACACGGCGTCAGTATTGAGACCAAGGTCTACAGCGCAGATACGCCTGTCTTGAATTTCAGTTTCAGAGAGTTCTACCTTCTCCACGAAAGCGAAGCGAAGAAAATATTTTCCATACTTCTTTTCGAGGGAGGGAGCACTCTTTTCGCAATGTGACCAGTATTTCGTGATGTATTTGACATCGGTGGCACGCATTGCAATAGGAATCCAAACCCAGTCATTGTTTTTATACAGCTTCAGATAGCACTGGTTTGGTTTGTTGCTTTCCTCATACATAACGGTCTTATAAAAAGCCGGGAAGCAAAATCTATCGCATTGAAGTTTTGGCTCCCTGTCAACCTTGCCGTTTGCTTCCCAGTTCTTATGGCTACTGTAGTAGCTGCTTACAGAGCCGAGTGCTGCTTGAATAGCCGCTCTGCGCAGGTAACTAGGGAACTTATAAAACTTGGCATCGAAATCATATTTAGCAGTGCTGTATTTTGTAGTATGAATTAACTTCTCGGCAAAACTCTTTCGAGATTTGGCACCCTCTACTTTTTGAATAGAATCCCATTCTTTGTTAAAACAACCAATCAAGAAAGAAACGGCTTCGCGATAAATCTTTATAGTATTGTCGAACATTTTCTGCTTTTTGATTTCCACAGCATAGCTGGAAGTGATTTTCACTGCGAAGCCCCCCTTTCATCAGTTTCTTATTTTTTGAGATGCAATGTATTCTTGTACTTGTTTGCGCGTGTTATCACTGACGGTTGCAATAAAGTAGCTTGGGTTCCAAAGATGCCCGCCCCAAAGTTGCTTCTTCAAGTCCGGATTGGCGATAAAAATAGCTCTTGCACTGTTGCCTTTAAGCACTTTTATCATATCCGGGATAAAATGCTGCGGTGAACACTCCACCAACAGGTGAATATGGTCAGGCATGCATTCCATTTCTACAATATTGATTTTTATGGTTTCGGCGGTCTGCTGCAGAGACTCTTTTAGCGATTGTTCTGTTTCGTTTGTCAAAGCCTGATGCCTTACCGTTTGGCGAATCCTCGAATATACATTCTGTATAATAGCATACACTTTAATAAGCCTGGCTGGAATTCACTCCAGCGGCATTAGAGTGACCTGATTCTGATTTTCTGCATCAAAAAAGCACCCATCAGGCGTTGTGCGTCTGACAGGTGCTCATATCGTGCAGAGTATGGAAAACAACCGATACTTGGATGATTTTATTCAACCATCACTGCACTATGATTTGCACAAACAGACAACACAAAAACAGCCGAAGAGATTCCAATTGCTCCACAGCTTTTGCAATTTGTTCTGTTTGTTCATCATGGCAGCAAACATCGTGCAGTTTTCCTTTCATCAAATTCAGCGTCTTAATTATACAATATGTAAAAGTCAAAGTCAAGGCTTTTCGTAAAAATAATGGCAGGCCCGCACTCATTGTTTGACCGGTCTCCAAGCAGCAATCCGCGCTATTGCATTCGAGAACGGTATGTCCTCACACGAACACAACTCGCTTAAAGCCTCAGCCATCCTGGACTCATAGTCAGCCAAAGCCAGGTCGATGGGCACCTTGATTTCAGCAGAACCATTCGTTGTTTCCAGAACGGGAGTCCTCGTGCTTTTCCTTTTGACGCTCCAGTTGTTTGCCAGCAAGTAGTCGTACAGTGCATACGGATTAACTGCGCTTATACCTTCTCTCGATGACAGCATCGTATATGCCCGCTTGTATTTTCTGGTTCTTTCCAAGTCCCTTTCAGTTGGAGTGTGAGGGAGCCTGGTTAAGTCCATATTGCTGCGCAGGTCCGAAAGCTTTACTTTGACAGCAATCGAATTTTGCTGAATATACCAAAGATATTCAGCATACGATATACCCTTGCTATGGGTCAACGTACTCACAGCGTCAGCAACCTCTTTTGGAAACCCCGTTCTGATGTCTTCTATTGTGACGGACGTATCTTCGACTGTATCATGCAGAAATGCCACAGCCTCGGCTATTGGGTCACCTTTTACGCCTTCTGCTACAACCGTAACGTGCGCTGTCAACAACCCCCACCTGAAGGAGGGGGCTTGAAATCCCGCAGGATTCCAATGATTCTCACTCAATGGATTTTTACAGCACGGTTCCGTCCGTGCGACCAAGTATCTATGAGCTTTCACCGCTGTTGCGGGCGGCATAGCGGGAGTGAGGAAATTGGATTTATGCGGGATATAATCCCAACAATCCAACATTACGTATGTTTATAGCGGCATTGTGGTCGCGGTTATGTGTTGTACCGCAGCTGCTACATGTCCAGTTTCTGTCTGCCAGTGTGAGGTCATCTTTTTAGTTGCGGCGCACCAGTCTTTTTCTCACGATGCCGTTTATTGGCATCTTTCAAGTCAAGCTGGGCATTGCATAATGCACCACTGTCTATTTCCTTTAGAAAAGGAAATTCTTTCTTGTATTTAGCAGGAGTAGGAATAAAAAATATCCCTGCCTCGTTCAAGAATGTTTGCGCATCAGTAAGCATGTGATTCCACACAAAGCGTACACAGCCAAAAGTTTTGGCAAGCAACACTGTCTGCTCTTCAGTAGGATACGCTCTATATTTTATTGCACGGTTTAACTTTACAGTCGGCATTGCTTGTCACCACCTTTATTATTAGTATACTAACTTCGCAACACTTAGCAAGGTGTGGCAATTCCTCCCCCACATGAATGAGGGGGAATCCTTGCCACTACAGCTTGAAGTAATCCTTCCCCGCCTTGTCTTTTTGCCCGGCATGAGCCTTAACAGCCCAAGCTCTGGCTTTGGCAACCATCTCAATGTCAGACTGTTTTGTCATGGCGTTTCCTCTTAATCTGCTTTTTCTCTAGTATACATAACACTATTCGATATAGCAATCTGTTGCCTTGTGTTGCTCACAAAAACAAAAAAGCTGGGAAGTTCCGGCAAACATGGCGGCCAGAGTGGGATTCGAACCCACGGACGTTTGCGGCGTCGCTGGCTTTCAAGACCAGTTCCTTAAACCACTCGGACATCTGACCATAAAAGGATGGGGCGGGACCGAAATCCCGCCCCACAGCAAGGAGAAAAAACTATCGATTACCGTTAGTTAGAGGATGGCAAATTAGTGGATGCCCAGGGAAGCGGCATAAGCAGCTTCACGAGCGGCAACCTGTGCCTGCAGAGCAGCGATGGAAGCGGCATAAGCGGCTTCACGCTTTTCAGCAGCAGCCTGAGCTTCAGAGGTAGAAGCGTACTGGGGCTCGTTGCCAGCCAGAGTGCCAGCATAGCCCTTGACGCCATCAGCGCCCTTAACAGTCAGGACTTCATGACCACAATGGTCACAGACGTAAACGTTGCCCTTGCGGGTCCAGTTGTGATAGCCACAGCTGGTACAGACGGTGTACTCATTGCCCCAGGTGCCATTGGCAATAGCGGCGGCAATTTCACCATGTTCAGAAACCTCAACGTTTTTGCGAGGAGCGGTCGGAGTAGTGGTGGTAGTACCGTTACCCTTATTGGAGCCGGTAGAAGTGTTGTCTTTGCCGGTGTTGCCCTTATCAGGAGCCACAACGTCGCCCTTGTCATCAGGAGTGGTGGTGCCGTTGTCACCGGTATTGTCACCAGTGTTGTCGTCCTTATCGTCGGGTTTGGTAACATCACCCTTGTCATCGCCCTTGTTGTCATCCTTGCCGTCGTCGGGAGTGGATGCAGAAGTGGCTTTCAGGGTCAGGACGTTGTCGTGGATGTCGTTGCCCAGGTAGTAGAACAGGCGGTCATGGTTCAGGCTCTTGCTGGATGCGGTGTAAGTATCACCGGAATCCGTGGTCCAGGCTTCAACACTCTGACCATCAACACTGCCCGGGAAAGTGGCGGTGTCAGTCTCGGTCAGCACCGTGTTGCCGTCAATCTGGTAGTTGATGGTGATGGAACGCGGATTGCCCTCAGCCGCATAGCAGGAAGTGATGCCGTCAGCGGTGAACCATTGGTCAACTGCATCGTACGGCAGAGTGTCGCCGGGATAGTAGTTGTAGGTATACCCGCCATGGCCTTGCAGGGTAATCCAGTAGCCGTAGTCATACTGACTTGCCGGGAACGTCATAGAACCGCCCGGAGCCAGGTCCTGGGAAGAACCATTGCTGAAAGAGAAATGGTAGGTGTCACCGGTGGCTGCGAACGCTGCGACAGGCAGACAAGTTGCCATCATACCGGCTGCTGCAATCCCTGCGATTGCTTTCATGATTTTCTGATTGCTCATGCTATGTACTCCTTTGTTCTTTTAATTTTTTTGTGATTATCTATCTGCATTTATTCAGATACCGATTTAAGGAGAAATCAGCCGCAGCTTTGCTGCGTTGCCCACCATCCGCCGCGTGGAGGCTTTCTCATGGATGGTTGACGAAGCAGATATGTGCTTCGCTAGTGCCGCAACCGTCTTCGCCACTCGACACAATTTCGGTTTGAATTTATCCCCGTAAAATCGCATGTCCATGCTGCGCGGAGAGGATAAAATTCTTCGTGGTATGGTTTCGGAGTTCCGCGCCTGATTGGCCGTACTACACGCAATGCAGTACAATACCCCAGATACCTTTGGCGGAAGGAAGCGAAAGGGTGTCTGGATGGAGAAGGGAGATGGCCTCGAACCATCGATACCCTGCTTTGCGGCAGGTGCTTTATCCAGCTAAGCTATCCCTCCATGATGGCGGGTCAAGCCCGCCAAATAGCGTTACGCAAACTGGAAGTCGCCGTACTGAGTCACGGCGCGTTCCAGGCGCAGAGGAATGGTTTTTGTGCTCTTCTGAGTGATGTCCTCGCGTGCTACCTGAGCTTCACTCACGCCAGCCGCCTGCAGGACTTCATACAGATTGGAAGGACCAGTACCAGCATAACCACAGGTCAAGCCATTAACCTGAAGCGTGAAGCCGTGCAGATGCGGTGCCAAACCGGGAACGAAATCGAGTTCAACAATGACCTCGTCGCTCTTGTCGTTTACACGGTTGACAGCGATGGCGCGGATGTTCCGGTTGCCAAACATTTCAATCAGCTTTTTTGCCGCTGCAGCGGTTTCTATGGTAGTCGTACCTTCAACATTGATAATTGCCTGTTCCATAGAATTTATCTCCTTCCTATTATCGCTTAATTTGGTGATGGGGCTTGATGGCAGGTTCGAACTGCCGACCTGCGCGTTACGAATGCGCTGCTCTACCAACTGAGCTAATCAGGCATGTTAGGATGTTTTATACTGGTTATCATCCCGCAATCAGGGCAGCCAACCCTTTCTTCCAGTACCATTCAGCAGCCACGCCGACGGATTCTGTATTGTACCCTCCCCGCCGTTTCCCGGCCTCATTCGCGACTGACACCGGGACTCTCGGATACTCTCAGGCACAGCACCTGTTTGCCTATTCTTTTATAGGCTGTCCATTGGCATTCGGACAGCGGACCACACGTGGACCATGCTCGCCAAATTTAATGTCGTGGCGTACGGTGACGGCGACGTGTGGAGCAAGTAGCGGGGGTCGAACCCGCGTCTCCGCCTTGGAGGGGCGGAGTATTAGCCGTTATACGATACCTGCATAAGATTGCGGGTGAACCCTCACTTAGCCCCGCCATGACATCCGTTTAGTAGGTCGTCATCCCCGGATGTCATCTTCACACCACCTGACAATCTTGCGAATCTCATCGTTGACGATACGCGAGAATCCAAGAAAGCGCTTGGGTGTTGGTCAACTTCAAATTTTGAGCCCTGTCGTTGATTCCCTGTCAAATCGGGTTAACGGTTGTCGTTGGGCTGTGTGTGAGACTGCGGCGAAACTTACCAGTTGCCGTGCAGCAATCTCGCCTTTACGGCTGTGTCGCGTCTGGATGCGCCCCGACTTGACGGGGATGCTCGTACGTTTGCATGCTTCTAAGACATTCGTCAGCAGCCGCAAGAGCCGCTGTCCGCCACCCGCCACGAGGAGGCCGCCTTAATGGGTGGCATGCTGTCCGCCAGATGTTGTGTATAGCATCGTATCATGTGATTTCGATACATCCAACGGATAGCGTCTGGAGCTGGAAATCGGACTTGAACCGATGACCGACTGATTACAAATCAGTTGCTCTACCAGCTGAGCTAAACCAGCAAATACAAACATTAGCCAGATGCCCGGAACACGGAAACATCTGTTGCCCACCGTCCGCCGCGTGGAGGTTGTTTGCTTGGACGGCTGGCGCGGAGTTACCCGCGCCAAATGGGAAATAAAGAGGTAAGAAAGGAAGGATATTACTATGAAACGGATGATTTTCACGCTTCACCTGTGTCAGCTCAAATGAAGCCATGCGACCAAGATTGGGGAAAGGAAAACCTTGATGTCTCAGGAGCCGTTCCTCTTCCTGAGAACAATTGTATTATACCATATATGTGGTATCCGGTCAATGAAAAGACACAATATATAGTGTCTAAATTGTAAACAAACATTAAGATACCACTATATCTAGTGGTTGGGGCAAGCGCATCAAAAATGCCTTGTGGTTCCGGCAGATTGCAGGAAAGTCAGCAAATCCTGCGTTGAACTTACCCGGCAGACCGTCGCCCCACTCTTGGCGTACAGGTCGGCGATTGAGTCCCCTTGTCCCCACTTGTTCAGCGGGTCGGGATTCAGAACGAAGAAGTTGGATGCCCGCTTAGAGAGCCATTCGACCTCTTCCACGCCAGAATAGTTCTTGTTATTTCGGCAGTCCCCCAGCATGACAATAGTGGTATCCTTGTTGATGATGCCGGTATTGTTGTAGCGCAGTTCTTTGAGAGGCACACCGTAGTTCGAGTAGATACCTCGGCTTGGAACGCTCTTGTTGATGCTCTCCACAGCGGATGTTACGTTCTCATTTGAGAAATAACGGTCAACAGGAACTAAGTGGTTCACAAAAACGAACAGGTGGCAGCCACCGGGAAATACTTCCCTCATCAGACCCATGTACGTCAGAGCGAGAGAAGTCATAGCGCGGCATGACCCGGAAATATCCGCCAACATCACGACATTTGCTTTGGACTTTATCGGCTTTTTGTAGTACAGTCGTGCAATCTCGCCATCACACTGGACGGATTTCTCAATCGTTTTTTTGACGTCGATTTGCTTTTTCTGCTGGGTTATGTACAGCTTACAAAGCTTTTGGCGGAAAGTCTCGGCGTTTGTGCGGATAAAAGTGAGGACCTTCTCAATATCGGCATTAGAGAGCTTCGAGACATCCTCGTTGAGAAGTGCATCCGTTTGCTTTTTGCTTCTTACCGCATTATGACCTCCGGAGAATACTTCTCGATGTCGGAGCGACTGCTCCTTCTCAATGCTTTGCATTTGCTTCTCTTGCTGGGCTTTCCGAATGTTCGTAAGAATTGCATCGTAAGAAGTCACTCTCTTTTCGCGAGTGCGAACGATTGCGGTGCTTCCTCAAAGGAAGTGATTACTTTTGGTTCACCGCTCATGCTTTCACCCAATTGACATTCTCCCCACAGCTAAACTCGATAAAGCACCTTTTTGCCAATACTCTTTAATGCAACCTAGTGGACAGTGGTGTGACCATCCACATCCACACCGACGCAATACGCATCGACATAGTCATTGTTGGTTACCTCCATTTCGTTGAGCTTTTTGAGCCATTTCGTTTTGACGATGTGTTCCAAGTAATCCGCATTATATTTGGGATTCGATGAAATCACAGAGAACGGTCTACCAAGCTCTTTCTCTCTCAATTCTTCCGTTTCCCGCATTTTTTCAAGCATATACCGGAAATTTTCGGGGTAGTATTTATAGAGATAGGCAAAGTTAAGAAACGAGGACATCGGGCAATACATACAACCGCAGCGCTTGTTGGTTTTGTAGTAGTTGTTGAAAATAGGCTGTGTCTTTGCCCATTCCAAAATCACATCTTCGTTAATGCCGTTTTCTGCGAGAGGGTATATCTCTAACTTTTTGGCACTCAACCGCTTGTTGAAACGGCGTTCTTCGTCGGCACAATAGCCTATGTAATTTACTACATAAAAACCGACTTCGTTCAGCCATTCGGATAGTTGCCGCTTTGCATCAAGTTTATAGTGACCGTTACACCATCTTACTTTTCTTGTTGGGAAACCGCATTTATCATACAATTCTTCCCACGTTTTCCTCGGCTTGATTCGCACAAATTGGATGCCAGCTCGCTTGCACTCCGTTTCCATATAGTCGATAACGTTATGTATAAACGGGTAGTCGATTTCGAGTTCAAAGTGAACCACGCCGTCAAGCGGGTATCTGTCCAGATTGTGCAGTATGTAATTGAGCATATACAGGCTATCTTTTCCGCCAGATACGCTTGCCCAGTATGATGGGCGCAATGCAATTGCTTTGTCTGCGTTAGTTATCGTTCGTTACCTCCGTTCTGTGATTCCACAACTCAATCGCGTCCTGTTCGTTTTTTATGAGGACAGTTCCGATGCGGCAGTAGTTGCACCGCACTGCATACATGCCTTCATAGCTTGCATATAACCCGGCTGTAGAACCACAGAACGGGCAAGGCTTTAGTTCGATATCATCATCATCAATAAACGTTACCATTGTCGGTTACCTCCGTGAGCCAGTAGTCTTTGCGGCACTCTCGATAAAAAAGCCCACACTGAACTGGGTAGAACTTCTTATTTTGATTTTCTTAGATGTGTGGGAACACCTCATATACGCTGACATACAGCATCCCCGGCTTATAATCCGCATATTCTACCGGACGCTTCTGGTCGTAGGCTTTGACATTGACACACTCCCACGATTAAAATCGTGGGATTCTACTTCAACGAGGCCGCTGGCTGACCCAGTCTTACGCCTCTCGGTAACGGCATGGTGCCCCATCCGTGAGAGTATTTTTACGCAGGGTAGCCTGTTTGAGTTAATCCCATACGGCATATATTGATAGCTGCATTGACGTCTCTTTCGTGGTGCGTGCCGCAAGATGGGCAATCCCACTGCCGCTGCTTGAGTGTGAGCTTCGGGTAGATGTACCCGCAGCGACTGCAGCACTTGCTGGATGGCGCAAAGCGGTCGATTTTCACAATCTCTGTGCCGCAGTTGGATGCCGCCCACTCGAGAATTTGAACAAACTCACCGAACGCAATATCGTTGATTTTGCGTCCCCAGAGTTTTTGCATCCCCGCAAGATTTAAGTCTTCAATGCAGATGATGGCATAATCTCCAATCAGCTGATAGGCAGTCTTGAAGAACCAGTCGGTGCGTTGATTACACATCTTTCGATAGATGCGGTTTAACTCCTTGATAGCTTTCTTGCGGTTATTACTACCTGCCTTGCAGCGTGAAATGTGACGTTGTATGGTCTTCAGCGCTTTCAGGGAGGCTTTATACCATTGAGGAGAATCTATCACACTGCCGTCATCCAGGTTGAGGAAACGCTTTAAGCCGAAATCCATCCCGACAGCTTTACCTGCTCGTGGAAGGACTTCATTGCATTCTTCCTGCGTGACGGCAAAAATATAGATGTCGCTCAAATTGTCGCGCTTGACGGTTAAGGTTTTCACTTTACCTTTCAATGGCCGAGAGTCAAAATACCGATACCTTTTGCCATTGATGGTGACACCGCCTTTGCCGTCAAAATTATAGCCTGCCTGTTTGAGCGTGAAACTTTTATACATCTCGCGCTTCTTAAATTTTGGCAGCGACTTCTTGGTAGGATGCGCCTTTTTCTTATTATCAAAATAGGCTTTATAGGCGCGGTCAACGCGCTCCACCACATCCTGAATAGCTTGACTGCCAAGATTATGCCAGTGACCCCACTTGCGGCGCTTGCAGATTTTAGCAATGTACTTTTTCAAATCATTGGCTTTAAGCGTTTTGCCATAGACCAAATAGTACATACGCCGCATAGCAATGCAAAAATTCCAAATCTCGGAGGCAAGTTCAATCTGGCGCACCAGGTATCTGTTCTTTTTACTGTTGTACAGCTTATACTTGTAAGTTTTAACAACCAGACGCATGAGTAGTAGCCTCCTTTTCTTTAGAATCTACTATCTATGGTACGCAATTCGCACGCTTTGACAGCAAAAAAATGCTGTCCATCTTGCGGATATGCAGCGTGAATTGATTCGTTCTTAACGCCTTTCATCCCACGACTAAAGTCGTGGGTTTTCCCGGCTTGTTTTTATAAAATCGACGTGAGTTTTGAACTTCTGCTCGTCACCTTCACGATGCGCTTCAATGAGTTTCCCAATCGTGACAACGTTGATTTGGTTCATGCTTTTTTTCTCTCTTTCTACTACAATTATACTCTTCCGATAAACTGAAATGTGATTTCTTGACGATTGTTAGCGAAAAATTCATAATTTGAAAGGGCAAAAGCTGAACGTTGGAACGTCTGAATCAGGGCTTTCAACCTGGTATTTGATGACTCTTTTTTGTGCCCCTAAAGCCTTGTATGTCTGCTCAGCATTCACGCATAAGCCGTTGGCAAAGAAGAGAGTGGAACCATTGCGTTCACTGATATTTTCGGCAGAATACATTTTTGGCTTTCTGATTCCGGGGTCGAGATGGATTCCACCGCGCATCAGCTTTTCAGCATAGAACCAGACATCAACGCGGGAGAAAATGTAAAGCAGCTGCGTGGTTCTGAAATAATAGAGAATCTGGTCCGCACCACTCCTGTATACCCAGCCCGGGGTGTGCCATAAAGGGTCGATGCCATCCCGATACCGCCGCGCCACCCGTTGTTCGTTCAGAGCGTCAGGCACCATGGAGAAGTAGTCCACCGAGGTTTCCAGGTAGAAATTTCCGGTATTGTGACTGTCCACTTTCGCTTCCAGACCAAAGGTCTTTCCATTTTTCTTCCAGACGATGAAATCGGTATCTTTGTCTTGATATGATTTATCCTGAGTCACGTCATCGTAATGGCTAATGCCATGATTCACTTTGATAATCGGGTCGTTAAGGAATTTGCGAGCCAAGTCTTCTCCGAATTTTCCCTCATCGAGTTGCTTGGACATCTTAAACTGACGAGGGCTTTCTTCCCAGGCTATCATACTTTTACACGGCATCTGCCGAATTTTCAGGCAACTGCGATACGATATGTGCAACGATACGTTCTGTACAGGCATTGACAACGGCGCTGGCAGTCCGCTGTTCACGCAGCGAATGGCAGAGTTCGTCGAGTTCGGATTCCGTGAAGGGATAGTCTGCCGAAGCAAGGAACTTCTTGCACAGTTCTTTCATGTCATCGTCGCCTAAAGGCTTGACGCGGTGTTTGAAAGTGAATCGGCGAATGAGGGCTTCGTCAAGGTTATCGACGCGGTTTGTAGTGCCAATGAGAATGACGTCATTCGGGAGCCGGTCAAGTTCCTGCATCAAAGCAATGGTGACACGGCTCATTTCAGCGACGTCATCACGGCCGCCACGGCACATTCCGATGGCATCAATTTCGTCAACGCAGAGAACGCAGGGCGTGCGTTTTGCGTAGTCGAATACTCTGCCGATATTCTGCTGTGTACGACCAAGAGCAGAATTGACAAGGCCAGAGAATTTCAGGAAAACAAACGGTAAATTCGCCTTGTGTGCAATGTAGCGGGCCAATTCAGTCTTACCAACACCAGGAAGGCCCGTCAAAAGCAAAGAGCAAGTATAGTGGATGCCAAGCTCCTTGATGGCTAAAGCTGCTTTTCTGGTGGCCAAGAGCTTGTTGATGACTGTTTCTTCCTCCTCGCGGAGCAGGAACCGGCTCTCAGGGAAATTCGTGGCATCCTCCGCAATCAAGAGGTTTTCCAGGTTGGCGGGCAGCTGAATCAGTTCCGGTTTCAGAAGATTCAACTTTCTGAGTTCGTTTTCTTTGAACCTGGCGTCCTTTTCGGGTACATTCTTTTCAAGCATGATTCGGCACTGAGTCTGCGCGTTTCGAATATCGCCATCCACCACAAATCGAATTAAATTACGTACGTCGTCTGTCATTTCATTTCCTCCTAAAAAAGAAATAGGCCGCCAAATGGCAGCCTGTTAATATGAGGTTATATTCTGATTTTTGTTTCTACTGCAAATAGTGTTTACCGTCGAAACAGAGAGATTATATTCAGTGGCAAGCGCCTGCACCTTCTCGCCTTCCCTGTGGCGTTTAGCAATCAGTGCATTACGTTCCGTGTTTTTTCGCGGACGGCCGCGTTTCTGTAAAATTCCAGCTCTGACATTTTCCTGATGAAACGTTTCATAAATCGCCGTTTTAGAGATTCCGTATTCCTTGGCAATAGTGCTGACCGAGACCCCTCTTTCGATTTTGCTTCGAATATCGGAATTCCTTCGATTGGTCTTGTCTTTCAGCGCCTTGTGATAGTATTCCTGACAGGTTTTTCCAATTTGGTGCATGTCCTTGTAAAGAGTGGATTTTGAAATACCGTATTTCTCACAGATGTCTTTTGAGGACGTTCCTGCCTCATAATCCGCAAGAATCGCCTTGCGCCTTTCATCCAACTTTTTGGAATTTGTATGTAAATGCCCTGCAAGGACGGTACGGACACTGCTTCGAGACAAAAAGTATTTTTTGGCGATTTCCTTATCAGTCATTCCGGCTTTCGCATCTTCCAACATAGCCGCATTGCGAACTTTCGTGGCAGCAGACTGCTTTTTCTTGTTCTTCTTAATCGTAGCTTGAGCGTATTCAGAAACAGTATAGTAGCACTGCTGGTAGGTCACGCCATGCTTCTTTGCGATTTCAGCAACCGTCATCCCGGCTTTCGCATCTTGAATCATAGCTTCGTTGAGAGGTGCTCTTTTTGCTTTCTTTGCAAAATTCTTTTCTTTTGCTAGGTCTCTCACCATGGCATAGCAATAAGAGCTTGAAAAATACGTTTCCTTGGCGATTTCCTTGACAGTTTTGCCAGAAAGATACATTTCCCGGACTTTTTCTCGGTCTTCTTTGACCTGCTGCTTCGCAACATCTTTCTTTGATGCAGCCATGCAATTATTCCTCACTTTGACAACTTTTACTTTTCCCTGGGCCTGGACTATACCGCTTCATGGCGCGATATACGCTTCCCTTTTTGAGCCCGTATTCTTCCGCAAGCTCTTTGACAGAAACGCCGTTTTTGTATTTCCTGACCATCTCGGCGTTTCTTTTCTTGCCAGTCTCGATACGGTTTTGGCTGTGGATTTGTCGGCCATTCTTTCCGTGTGCATGAAGAATCCGATAAAAGAGCGTTCCACTGATGCCGTATTTTTCCTGAAGCTCCGGAGATTTTGCGCCCATCTCATATTCATGAATCATCTGGGTTTGCCAGGCTTTCTTCTTTGCTTTTCTCTGCCGGGCCTGTTCTTCGTAAAAGTCCTTCAGACTATATCGGACAGTAGAAACACAAATTTGATACTTTTCGGCCAGCTGTTCCTGGGACATACCGTTCTTGGCATCCTCCAGCATCTTTTCATTTCGCGCCCTGACTTTGTCATGAGTTAGACACACGTGGGTAATCTTGTTAATCGGCATTTTCGCTATTCTCCTTAGCTCTGGCTTTTACGTTATACTGGTAAATCCCATTTTGATGAAGGATAAGATAACCTAGTGAAGGGCTGATATTTACCTCCCTGCTCAACTCGATAATCGATTTTCGAGGATTTTTCTTGTAAGCATCAAGAAAAGTTTGGTTCCGCATCTTTTTCTCTTTTTTGAGAGCTGTTTCAATATGATTGTATTTTTGGCTTTCGTACTCTCCGCTCGAATGCAAGATTGCATAAATACGCTGCATGGAAATGCCGTACATCTTGCCCAATTCTCTGGCCGTCATACCGCCTTTATACTGTTTAACAATTTGCTCATTTCGAGTGGTAAGTCTCTTCCTCTTTTTTTCAAAATAACGAGGCGGCTCCTGCGTACCTTTTAGAATCTTGTAGCACATCGTTTCTGAAAGATTATAGTCCCTCGCGATTTCTAAAATCGGCTTTCCATTTTTGTAATCTTCGATGATGCTTTTATTGCGGTTCATGCGTTCTTCTTTGTTTGACATAAAGCCTCCGATAAAAAGAAAGAGCAGGTTCAAAACTGAGCCCGCCCTAGCCTTTCGGTCGGATTTTGCCCGACCAACGATGTTTTTTGATGCCTTTCGTTCTATATTTTGTATTATATGCAATTCGCACAGATGCACAATGTTTTTCTTTCTGGTAATTTATGGTAAGTGTTGTGCAAAAAAATAAGACCACCACCCTTTTTGGGGCAGTGGTCTTGATTGCTATTGCTTTTGAAAATCAATCCAGTAGTTTTCCGGCCTTGTATGAGTGGTACAAATAGCTCGGATTACAATAGTAAGTTGCAGTATTAAAATCTGAGATGTCATCGCTAATGAACGAGGAAAATACATCAATTACATCCTGGACACTAGGAGTGCTAGTACAGTCAAAGATGATGCGCTGGTACACTTTTCCGATATCTGTATAAGATGGAACCTTGTAATGGCAGTTAGACACCGTATCATACGTTCCTTCCGGCACAGGAAAAAGCTCACAAATTTCATCGGCAGATTGCTCAAAGCTCTGGCAGTGAAACACATCCGCTGAGTCGAGAATTGCCTTGACTCCGTTTGTGCCAAGAGCAGAAACCACATCCTTGCGATGATTCCTCGTAACGCGGCCGATATATTCAATCAGGCTGCAGGTATAAAAGACATCGTTTTTGCTGTAGGTTGCAGTTTCAGTCATACTTCAATCGCCTCCTTAAAAGAGAGACATTTCAAAGCGACTTCCGTGTGAAAGCTGATTTGATGCGTGGGATGCTTGAATTTTGCCAACGCCCAAAAAGCTTCACGGCTAATATCACCGCTTAGAAAGTCGTTGACGTAGTTCCAAATGGTGTCATCCGCCATGGGTCCTTCCACAATATCATAGTCATGATGTTTGCCCGAACGACATATAGCAATAAAATCAAGCCACTCATCACTCATTTCGGGGAATTTCTTAATATTTAGCATAGGAGATTCTGTATATTCAAACACGTTGACAATACCACGAGACCTGCCTTTTTTTGACCAGCGAGCGGCTTGTTCGTAGTTGCTAGTGCAATAGAATCCCCATGAAAAATCTTTGGCGTACCTTGTTTTTCTGACCTCAGGGTTGCGGACTATTACATCGCTGCCATGATACAGAACCATTATTATCACTTCCTTGCATATATTATACTTGTTTTTATGTGTTAACACAATCATTTCGTATGATTTTGGTTCCTACGCTTTTTGCTGAAAGAACCCGAATCAAAGTTTCGTTCTAGGAGTATCAGCTGTTCGATTCACCCGGCAGCCACTGCTGAGGATAAGCGCGAAGCAGATTTTTCGGTACGCAGTCATTCAGAGCGGAATTCTCAGCAAGAGCCATATCAATGATGTAGTAATCATTGCCGTTGCGCATTACATCGACGCTCCACTGCCCTGTCAACTCAATGCGAGGAATAACCTTCTTCAGCTCAGCCAGAACAGTTTGAACGCTTTCGTGGTAACGCTGGTTCAGAATGTCTTCATGCATCTTGTAGACAACATAATCATGGCGTTCCTGTGGGCTGCTGACTTTTTTGAATTCGTTCTTCATAACATCGCTGCGCCAATAAGGACTTGCGCCAAGGATTTCCTTTGTATCAAAATCCACAAACACGCGATATTCAGTGTGCAGCGGCAAACCGTTGTAGATGGTGGGGTTATTTTCTTTGTCCTTGATGTATTCTCTGACGACCCACTCGTTCGTGGTGTTCGCGCCGTAGAAGCAGCGATTGTTCAGAGGGGATGCCATCGAGCATGTCAGATGATTCAAAAACAAGAAATACTCGCCCATCTCATTGATTTCCTTCGGGTTATGGATATGAGCGTTGCGGAATTCGTATTTGGAAGAATACGTGCCCGTTTTGATAAAATAGTCTTCGTATCCATCAAGATGGAAGACTTTCTGGCAATAACGGTTCACGATTTCCTTTGTAACGGGATTCAACGTCTCGAAACCAAGGCGGGTAAGCTGCAGCATGGTGATAGGTACGCGAAGAATTTTTGTGTCCGGAACCTTGAAAAATGCGCTGCCGTACAATCCCTCTACCAGAGGAGGAAACCAGAAGCCCATAGAGTTGGGGTTCATCTCAAGCATCTGATAAGTGAAGTCATCAAGGTCGAGGATGTCAAGACCTTGACGGAACATGTTGTAGTAGAACATTTTTGTGCTGTCGTTCTTTGCATTCTTGTAGCCTGCGTAGTTTTGAAGCAATTCCTTGTACGACGGCTCAGAAATGTCAATCTTCATCAACTTTCCGGTGAGCTGCGGACGGAGTTCTTCGGGGTAGCGTTTCAACTCCTCGTTTGTAACCTCTGTCATAAAGTCGCGGTTGGCAGAGTATGTCACATAATAGCCACCGCGTTCCGCGTTGTAGATGTACAGACGCGTTTCAAGCACCAGTTCTGTGACGATGCGGTCAATGAGCGAATTGAGTTCCGGTGGGAAGTAGACCTTTTTGTCGAGAATTGCTTTGACTGTAGCTGTATCCCACTGGAGCATATTTTCATGCAGCTCTCCGCTTTCAAGAACCTGTGTCTTATAGACCTCATCAAAGGTTTTGAGGGCATCAGGGTCAGTTTTGAGCATTGCTGCAAGCTCCTCATAAGAAAACGGCTTATCTTTCTTATCGGTTAAGATGGCGCTGATTTGTTCAAACATGTCTTTTGTTTCAGTCATTTGTGGTCTCCTTTTCTAAAAAAGCCACCGTTTCTGTAGGAAAACAGTGGCAATGTATAAGTGATATGGTTTAGCTTGCAATGTACAACTCGCTGTTGGAAATGTTTTCCAGCCAGTTTTTGTTCATTACATTACCAAAACGATATTTCTTCTGCGACTTGTAGGACCAATCGCAGCCGGAAACGACATCACCGATGGCGTTCAAGTACAGCTCGCCGCTGTAAAAGTCGATATCGCCGGTTTTGTTGAATTCGTATTCGAGCTTGTCTACATGAGGTTCACGCTTCTTATAGATATTCGAATCGAGATTCTTAGCACGCCCTTCGTTCAGTAAATAAGCCAGATGGAAGTCCGTTACCTTATCGTTACGGTTATATTTCAAGCCACTAAGGATACTTTCACTTTCATATGGGATTGCTTCGTGGAAGTTATCACTGCTGATGCAAAGACCGCACATATAGTCATCTTTTTCATCGCAGTAGGCCCACCACTCCAGACTCGCCATAGCAAGGTCAGCCATCTTATCGACAGCTTTTCCGTTAGCGACCATGTAAAAGCTTCCAACGGCGATACCGCGCTCTTTGACAGCTTTCAAGGTGTATCGAATTGCCGGTATATTCAGAGAGATTTCCCCACCGGTAAAGGTAAGAGAGCTGATATAAGCTCCCTTCTCAAAGTTGTCGAGAAAAGCATCGATGTACTTCTCCTGAATATCGATGCTTTCGGCATCTCCGCGCAGGCAGTGCGCACAGCACATATTGCATCGGCGCGTAACTTCTATGAATACGTTGTTTGCGCTATAAATACGCATTTTTTCATGCCCTTTCTGTTATTCTTCCTCGCAATCCTCGTAGTCGTCCATGAAGTTCTCGTTGCGGTCGACGACAACATTCACATCCGGCGGAGCGATTTTAGTCAGACCATAGTTCAAGAAGAACGAGCCGGGAATGTCATCGACATCGCCCCAGTTCCAGCAACCACAGTTGATTTCCAGCTGTCGTTTGCCTTCATCCGTCTTGAGATAGTCCTTGACAGCACTGCGCAGGACCGTTTCGGGGTCACGGATTTGCTCCGGATTGTAGCTAAACTGAATCAGTGTGCATTCCGTTGCGGATAAGCCAATGACCTCATTGGCGACGATAGTGAATACTTCCACCGTAAGTTCCCTCCCCTCACGCGTTGACGATACCGCCGTGCTTGGCCAGAACCGCGTCTACGGTTTCTACGGGCACATACCCGTAGACCGTAGCCAGCGGTGCCTCGTCGTCTTCAGCAAACGGCAGAAACTCTTCGACCTCCTCAGACAAGTAGCTGAGTTCGACCTTAGAGTAATTGCCGTCCGACAGGTCTTCGTTCGGTATGCAGTAGTGCATGCCACTTGCCTGAATCGACAGGGTGAAGCCGTCTGCACAAACTGCTTCCGGACGAAGTGCAGCAGTACCAAAGATGGTCTTGCTGAAGGTTTTGCGGAGAAATTCGTTGGTATTGAAAATAGCCATAGTAATATGCTCCCTTTCTGTGTGTGAGATGTTTCTTAGATGTACTTTTCCCAGAAGCGCTCGAACTCTTCGTCCGGCATCTGGGCTTCGGTTTCATCCATCACGCGGTCGTAAGTATCGCTGGAAATGTCGGTCCCGACAAAATCAGCAACAGCCTCATGTCCGCGCTTCTGGATGGCATCCTTCAGGATAGCCCAACGACATTCGTGAATGGCATCATCCAGCGTTTTGTTGCCATCAGGCTGCCAATACTCGCCTGTCTGCTGAATTCTATAAAGCTCATCCAGCGCATCATCAACATTGTTTTCGAGAAGAATATCGTCAATAAAATTGATAGGATAATCCTTGCCGTTGATTTTCACTTCTGCATAACTGAACGAGTCATCATTATCGGGGCTTGCGCAGCATTCGACAGCAAAAACTTCATGGGTTTTGCGGTTGGCTTTGCATGGCAGATTGAACATTGCACCGGAATCAAAGCAGGACTCAATGCAGGCATTGACCACATCGCTTACGGGAGACTCTGCAGCCTCCTGATATTCCGGCATGTGCCAGATGTCGATGCTTGCCTTGTTGGTATCCTCAATGTTGCGGACCTTCAAGACACGGACACCCTTCTTCTCCATGTGAATGACGGCACGGCACAGGTCCACACGGATTTCGTGTGAATCCATAATGGTGCCACGGTCATCCTTAGGTAGGAAGATTTCGATAACTTTGTTGATATCGGGGGTTTCGGCGACGAAATAGACTTTGTCATCGTGAATTTTGAACATTGCATTACGCTCCTTCTTGTTCATACAAAAAGGGCGGGCTCCCTAAAAACAGGAAGTCCGCCCTTTAAGCGAAATTGTGAATGTACGAAAGGCATAAAACCCTTTCGATATAGAATGTTATCTATCGTACAATTTTTATTGTAGTCGGTTCGCACAGCTTGTCGAGTAAATCAGGTGCAATTTTTATGGTTTGCAAATCCCACACGCCGAATACCCTTCCTGGATGAGCTCATCGCGGGGCCCCATATAGTCGATTCGATTCTTTTGACTCATCGATTCGACTGCAGAGCAATCGGGTTTGTGAAACTTCATAGTGCTCGTGTTCAGAACGTATGTCTCGTCTATGACAAGTGAAGCTTTGTCCTGTTCATCCTTGGAATCTGCAGCACTACCGGCTTCAATCCGATTTTCATCATGATATTCACCGGAAGTGAAACTTACCTCTTTGCCATCCGAGGTGCAGTAAATATCACCCAGCAGGTCTGTGCGATAAACCTCGACACCTTTGTTTTGCAACTTGTCGAGTGTTTCCTGATGTGGATGACCGTAACTGTTCCCTGTGCCACAAGAAATCACAGCATATGTTGGATTTACCGCATCCAGAAAAGCCTCTGAGGTAGATGTACTTGAGCCATGATGCCCTACTTTCAGAACTGTTGACTGAATGTCTTGTCCCGATGCAAGTATCACGTTTTCCGCTTCCTGTTCCGCATCTCCGGTAAAGAGGAACGAGGTGTCTCCATAGACAATACGCAAAACAATCGAAGTATTGTTCGTGTCATCGGGAACAGAATTAACACCAACTATCGTGAATTCTGCTTTCCCTAGAGTATAAGTGTCTCCCACATCCGGTATCGTGATGCCTCCGCCTTTCTGTTCCGCGTGGCTTGCAAAGTCCCGAAATGCTTTGCTGTCGTATTCTGTCACAGGGCATAGAGTCATGTCCGCAGTGACGGCCTCAAAGGCACCGGACAAGCCGCCGATGTGGTCTTCGTGCGCGTGAGTCCCAACGACATAATCCAGGTGCCCATCGGTTTCACGCTGCATAACAGAATATAAGAGGTTAGAATCATCGACATTACCGCCATCAATAAGCATTGAGTGGCCGTCGCAGGTGATAAGGGCGGAATCCGCCTGCCCTACGTCTATAAAGTGAATGGTAAAGCTGCCGTCCACCGAACCGCCAGCCGTCTGTTCACTGCTTGCAGTGCTTTCTGAGACGACCCCGGTGCTGGATGGACTTTCCGATATTATCGGATTCTGACCGCAGCCGGTGAAGCTGAGTGCAAGGAGCGTAGCGATGATTGCCGCCGTGCTCCGGAATAGATTGTTTTTGAGTTTCATACTTTTTCTCCTTTCAACAAAAAAAGCGGACCTACCCCGCTATGGGATAAGTCCGCTTAAAATACAGATTGTGAATCCTACTGATTTTTAGTATCTGTTCACATTTTATATTGTACGGCGTTCGTATATTTTGGCAAGCGCTATTTTTCCCCAAACTTGATGTCGATATATACAATCTCAAAGCACAGTGCAGCGCTCAAGGCAAATCCGAGAACGATATACGACGGGTGAGTTAAGGACCAGCCAGGATTCGCTAGATACCCATGCCAATATCTAATGTTAAGTACAAAAATAAACACCGGCAGAATTAGATACCAGATGCTTTCCAGCACAATTTTGATGTCTTTTCGCATTTCACTCGCCTCGAAATTCGAGCGGAATCATGGTCCGGCGCTTTTGGCTTTCTGAATACCAGATAACGCCAAATCCGACCAGGATAGCGAAAATGATGATTTTCAAAAGCTTCTTCATTTATTTCTCCTTTTATGCTGCGGATGCAAAGATGTCACCGCAAGGGCAGTTATAAAACATTTTATACCGACTTGTCACGGCCGATATATCCCAATTCTTAATATCTCTCTCCTTTTTTAGAAAATTTTTATCGCTGCGAATATCTTTATGGCATCGTGATATTCGCAGAATAATTGTTTATGCTTTGCTCATTTTTGTCAGTCGCTTAGCAACTGACATGATGAGCCATTTCTGGGTTTTCTCCGAGAGTTGGCGGGGCTTGCATTCGATTTTCTTGCGAATCCCGCAGGTATTTTCGCCGTTGTAATATAGCAGAACTCCTATACCATCAGGAATCTCATCTTTGACTTTCTTGTATAGTGCTAACGGCATCGCATAGTAGTTACAGTGCCCCACAAAGTTGTGGCCATGGTCAGAGTGAAAGTCACTCACGGAAACCTTAATTTCCACGCAGGTGACGACGGTGTCGATGGTGTATGTATGTTTCGTTTTGTACAGCCTGCAGAACCGTTCCGTACAAGGTTCGTTTCGAAAATTCCAGTCAGAGATATCTTTGGGGCATGATACCTCCTGCGTCCACTGCCGGACGGACGGCATAACTAAGTCTCTGTCCTCATCCCTGTACATTGAGAGTTTGCAGGTCCCACATTTTGTTTCTGATGTGAAGCACTCTTGAACCCGAACGAAGTCAACAAGGCCGGATTTTATCGAGCCACACTCGACAGGTACTTCCAGAGCGTCGAAGCCTTGACGGAACGAATCAACCCGGTATCCACCATAGTTGGCAGGATGCCAAACCTTTAGCGCTGATTCGATTTTTTGAGTCAGAAGAGTTTTTGCCATGGCTGCTCCAATCCTCATCGAATGATTTCGTGCGCAATAACGTCGGATTCCGTACAAAAGATATCGCTGTAATCGGCCTCATCATTGCCCGCACAGACCTCATGCTGATATGGTGCCGTGCCCTTGCGTTCAATTTCAATGCGCCAGATACCGTTCGTATAGCGCACTACCAAAATCGTGTCATCATCCAAGAACAGCCGGACTCCCTTGACATCGAAGCAACCAATTTCATCGACTCCATAGTTGGAATTTTCCAGGTAGACAAGGTCGTCACTGGACCCATAAATTTTGACCACGTTGCACCTCACACCGTTTTCTGTTCGCTGGTGACAATGCGCGGGATGAATAGAAATTCAGTTTTTCTTGTTTCAGCGTTGGTTCTCCGAATGACCGTGCCATCCCGAACGATTTTCACGCCATCCTTATTGATGACAGGCTTTTCTTTGCCGACGAAGTTCATCAGTTCCAGCTCTTCAACAGTGTAGTTATCCCGGTGCAGCCATTCCGTGAGCTCACCGTCATCGTCGAAAACCGGGACAGCCTCGCTCCCCAGCGTGCTCCTTGCTTCAAACTTATTCATAGTTTTTGTCTCCTTGCAACATTTTTTATGCGATTTATCGGAATTTTTGTGGCTATATCTTAGTTTTGCAACATCCATACAGCTGTAAAGACTCAAGTTGATGGCATTACCCAGCTTTCTTGGTTTTCTTGGTTTCGGGCTTTACGATACCGCCGTTGGCATCGTAGACATTGTATGGGAAGTCACCGTTATTGACGCGCTTAGCAACGCGCTGCCCGGTGGCAGTCTTATAATACTGGTTCAGTCGGTTTGCAGTACGGAAAAAGGCAAACCTTGCATACTGTGTGCCGCGCTTGACACGGTTTTCGCGCAGCAGTTCGTCCCGCAGCGTGATAGCATAATGTTCGGCTTCATTGTTGGTGAACCCCGAATAGAACACGTCCATGAACTTCTCGATATAAATAGCGGGAACATCGTTCATGGCAGCCACAATGATGGCCGCTGTTGTACCTGCGGAATTGAGTCCCGGCAGCGTAGCCTTCTTGATGCACTTGGTGGCGGATTCGATTTGCGTGCGGTATTTCATCAGCCATTCGCTCAAAGCTTCCTCGTGACTGAGGTTCGAGCCTGCGAACACGCGGCCGATGAGGTTTGCTGCGGAGAGAATCGTATTGTTCGTCCAGCTCATATCGTACTCGGACATCTGCACACGGTTCGCCATGGAGCGGATGTTTCCGGAATCGATGTGCTGAGACTTGGCGGCATTAAAGGTCACGTTCATACGCACGGTCACACCGGACTCGACGATAGCGAGCAGCCGATGCTGTCCGTCAACCAGCGTGCCATCGGAGGCGATGGCAATACCCTGATGCGTAGTATCCCAATGTCCTTCTCTCATGTCCTTCGCCATCTTTTTGACTTTGGCGACGTTCACGTTCCGATTGTTATCGTTCCTCTCAAGCCATTTTGCTGCCTGTTCGGGCGAGATTTCGTAGCCATCCCGCGTTCTCTGATTGAAATTATAGCGTCCCATTTGTGATTCCTTTCTGCCCAAGTAGGCGTGTGTTTGATATTTGCTATTGATATTCAGAAAAATTCCCTGATTTGTGATTATATTCGTGTTGGTCGAGTTGGCGTGGCTGCATCGAAACAGTGCGCAACGTTCTGAGTCTGTGCATAACGCCTCCTCTCACCAGCGGCGATAAGGTATCCCTGCCGCTGAGGTTATGAGTCCTAGCTCTGTCGTCTGAATCAGCCAGAATCGCCAGCAACTCATCGAGGATGCCGATATAGTTGTCGTCATTGATATACTGGATGGTGTTAATCATGGCCGTTTTCAGTGCATTGATAGGTTCTCCGCGCATCGAGCCGGAAGTATCGACAACGAACAAAGCTATTTCTTAGTCTGTGCGGGTGTATCCGTGGTCAGCTAACCATTTATGTACTTCATTCGTGACGTCCAATGTATCGATGGAATAGCTGTTAACTCCCAGTTTGCCATTGGAAAGATTCATGCCGATATTATAAATGAGCTTGTGGCCTTTCATTTTGCCGATGGTCGTTGTGCTTCCTGCGGCGAATGTTTTGACTCCGACGCCGAGTTCCGAGTTATTCTCGTAGTCCAGCTCTTTGTAAGTAAAATTGTCTTGTACAAGAATCAGTTTTTTGAAAATCTGATGACTCTGCAAGATGCCATTATAAATGGAAAGGCAGTTTTGCCAATCGGCTTCAAAATCAATCCAGTTCCCGAATGTGGAAGCTGTCAATGGAGCATTAGGACTCTGGTTGATAGCCGCTGCCTCTTGAAGCAGCAGTTTCTTAGGTGTTTTGTATTCCGCTACCGGATAGTTAATTTCGCCCTTGCACAGTATTTTCGCAAATGCTTTGACGGCAAGCTTACCAAAGATAACGCAGAAGCATCCGCAGAAACCAAAAAATTCGCCAAGCAGATAGAATACAAGTGTTGCTGTATGGATGCTTTCGGGGTCGTATCTCTGCGCTGATGCCTCCGAAATAGCAAGGCCAATTGGAATCAGCAGCAAGATAATGCCGAAAATTATAAAGGCGATTCCCATTGTTACCCACATCTGACCCGTACCTGCCGGGGTCGCATATTTCAGTGCTCTTTTCCGTTCTTTCTCAGACGGAATCATCTTATCCTTTTTGGCTGCCATGATTTCCTCCTCCTTTTAATCGTGAAATCTGTTGTTGATTTTCTGAATCAGCCAAAGCTGAGCTGCTCTGAGTCAGTTGAAAAGAAAGCTGCCTTTTTCTTTGCCTGCTCTTTTGCACTCTTACTCATCGGTTTCTTCGTGCCGTCCAGATGATGCTTGCTCTTGTACGAATACCCTTTCCAGGCAGCCTGATAGGAAAGGTAGCCATATCCGTTAGCGTTGTCCAGGACCTTATCGGTAGCCGTCTCGACCACAACATAACGGGGCTGGTTGGGCTTTGAGAGCTCATCGCTTTTCACGACACGGTAGCTCTTTTTCTCATCTACACCGTACTTGGAGAACGGCAATGCGGATTCCTTTTGGGGTTTGGCTTTTGCCTTGGTATTTTCGGTATTTCCTTCGACGGAATCCACCAGTTCAGAGTCAAAGAACGCCTCATCAAGCGGTACATTGGAGCTGTTCTGCTTCTTTGCTTCTTCGATTTTCTGATACATGGCATCTTCGACACGGCGCATCTTCCAGACCTTGATGAGGACCTTTTCCGGGAACGTGATGGTCAGTCCCTTTTCCGCCAGCATCTTTCGGACAGCAGGCGTAGCGAAAGACTTGTATTTTGCATACGGTCCTTCTTTGTGCTGCTCGATTTCATGGCTTACCTGAGTCATGTATTCCTCAAACGCCTTGTTCTGGTCGAGCCAGAACTCGACTTCGGAATAAGGAGAATCATGGTCCACGGTTTTTTGAAGTTCGCAACTCTTCGCATAAGCAAGACAAGCGTCTTTCACATCGGCAAAACCAAGCCCAAAATTATCGTTCAGAGTGTTTCGGCGTGCTCCATCCATCACGAAATAACGGCTTCCTTGCTTGATGATGGCGATACCATCTCCGGAAGTGATAGTGGTGGACTCTTCCGCATATCCGTCGTCAGTCCAGCGGTCGATAATCGATGCCGTATCCTGTACAAAGCCTTTTCGGCAGGTGTAATAATCCGCGCCGTTGTAAGCTCGTTTCGTGATGCACTTGAGGATTGCGTCAATCAGAGCGTCCTTATCCTTGATTTTTACGCTGTACATCAGGTTACTTTTCACGTTCCAGACAACGCCATATGGAAGTCCCAGCGCAATCATAGAACACGCACACTGCAGAAAATGCTTGTGTGCCAGACTGCTGATGAACTTGATGCAGTAGACGGTGTTGTTCTTTACGACATCCGCAAGGCCCGAGGCATAAATCACTTTATGGTCATTAGTATGGATGTCGATATCTCCGCGTGCCTGAACATACTCATCGGGAGTGAACACGGTGCCAAGCCGCATACTGAGCGACATTTTGGCTTTTGCGCTCACAAAAGGAGGCTTGACCTGTTTTACATACCGGCACTGATTCGTTTCAAGCGCCGTGAGCAGCAGAACCTTATCCTCGACCGTTGCGCCTTTCTTGATTTTCAAATACTGCATGTCCTTGTGTAGGTCCATGTAATAAGCGAGTGCGTCATCGATATCATAGGAATTAAAGAAGCCTGCCTGCATGTAGATACTGATACAGGGGGACAAATCAATCATGGCATCCGCTGCCTGCACATCGATGGTCGTATTGTCGTTGTGCTCAATCGGTGTGACTTCCAGCAGCTTATAGCAAGCATCAACATCTTCGATGAATTTGTGGTCGAACATCTCGGAGAACGAAAACGGATGCCGGAACACGCAATTCATTCCAGTCGGAGTCATCAGGGATTTATCGCTCAACGGATGGTCATAGTTCACGAAGATAATCCGCTGCTTTCCTCGGCTTGCTGCGACACAAAACAGATTCCGAAGAATCTCATATCGTGACATCGGCTTGCTTGTGCGGGACGACCAGTATTCTTCAGTGAAATCGAACACGACACAGATAGGGCGCTCCATACCTTTACTGCCGTCAAATGTTGTGAAGATACCAACATCTGAGGAAGGTGCTACCGCCTTATCCCCGTCATTGTCCGCGATACTTGCATAGACGTGATGCTTGTCATAGAGGTTTCCGGGGCGATTTTCCAGGTCATTGAGCACCTTTGTCATAGCTCCGATTCGAGCGCCCAGACACAAAACATCTTTCGGATTTTGTTTATTCAGAAACTCCGTCACCTCATCGACTGACATCTGTTCCACGATGCAGGAACCATTTACGCCGTTGATGGTCTTGCCCCAGATATTGCCGAGTCGTTCTGCCAAGTCATGAGAAATACGGAAGCATTTCGTGAAAACCACCTGTTCATGGCGGCCGAGAAAATCCTGCATGAACTCCCAGACATCCAGCGCTGTATCATCGTAGATTTTCTGCTTCATATCGCCCACTGCGACGATTTGAAGGCCCGGATTCTGAGAACGGATATATTTGAGCAGTTCTGCAATCTCGTCATTGATATCCTGATACTCGTCAATGATAAGAGTATCAATTGGCGGAATCGGAATTTTCTTTTCCAATACCATGGCAAGCTGTTCACCCTGCCCGCAATTCCGGATTCCCTTTTTGTTCAGCAGCAGGCTTGCAAATCCATGATAGTTCTGAACCAAGACATTATGATTTTTGATTTTGTCTTTGGCGTCAAGTTTGAGTAATCGGTTATAGGTCAAGTACAGGATACGCCGTTCTGGAGGGTACGCATCACAGAGCACGTTGATGGTCGATGTTTTTCCGCTGCCAATGCAGGCATCACATAATACGTTTTTGCCCGACAATGCCAAATGTACGAATTCCTGTTGTTCGCTTGACAAGTCGTTCAGTGTCATAGCCAAATTCTCCTTAACAAACAAAATGCCCCGGCAGCATCCAATTCAGAAGCCGCCAGGGCACAATTCTTATCTTATTAGGGTTATTATATCTGATTCGCACAGATGTGCAAGGCTTTTGCTATGTTTTATTTTTGTTTTTTGGGCAAAAAAAGAACGCCAACCCGCAACTTGCGAATGAGCGCATAATCTTGTACAGCCTTGATGGTTGTTGTCGTTGGTGTTCCGCTTTACACGATACGCCGCAAATATGACTTGTTGATTTCCACCAGAAGCTCCTCAATTTTTCCAAAGTCAGGCTTAGCAGGAAGAGGGGTTTTCCTCACGTCATCCTGAAATCTCTTTTCAAGCGCATCAACAAACTCAAAGAATTCGGGTGCGTACGACCCGTCTTCACGCAGGTACTTGCCGTTGCGAATCGCCAACAGTTCCTCGCGTTCCTTGTCTCGGTGAGTGATAATCTCGCCTTTTTCCAGAATATCGAATGCCGTGTAGTACAACCGCACAATGTGCATCGCGTGTTTGTTGATGTGGGCAGCATCTTTTTGTGCTTTCGGATGCTGCGGCTGCTCATACTGGTCGATGGTCGTAGTCAGACTCTTTAGCAGCGACTTTAGAGATGTGACTGGATAATCGTTCAAGCTGCCAGAAATCAGGAGCGGATGTTTGCCTTCTTCATCCGCATCTTCACTGATGGTGATTTCAAAGATATTATCCTTTCCCCATCCAGCAATCGCCCGTTCCAGACTCCTCTTCTCGAATTTGTTTTTGAGCGCCTCCGGCGAGACTCTGTTGCGAAGCAAACCCATCTGCAAACGTCTGAGCTGGTCGTTTGCAAAGCCGCCATAGCTGTAGGCAATGCGCCGAGTCAAGAACAGTTCCCTATTGTCAAGCAGCATTTGGCCTTCCGGCGTCATGTTCACATATAGCTCCGGGTCATTGCCAAGAAGTTCGATAATGCTGGGATTACCCTGCGCAAGCAAGCCGACAAACTTGTTCACAGCGTAGATGACTGTGTCTGTCCGGTTGTCAATGGCCTGCTCGAAGCGGTTAAACCCTAAGATTTCGGGTGAGCCTGCCACGCCACGTATATCGATATCGGAGCCTTCGACGTTGGTTCCGTAGGCATGACTGCCGCTAAGCGTTAGGAATAAAATGTTGCTCCCCAAGTGTTTGTTGGTGCGCAGGAAATCGTATTCCTCACGCTGGACGATTGCTTTTAGTTCTGCGTTTGTCATAGGCTTTTTTACTCACTTTACTGATGATGTTGTTGTTTCTTTACTAATATTATCCCACTATCGTGCTTTTTCTGCAACGGCAGGTGCCATTTGTTTGCAATCTGTACATATTTGCATCCCTACAAAAAAAGAAAGACCCTTACCGAATTTCGGTAAAGGTCTTATTGCTATTATTTCTGGAGTTCCCAAATCTCAACATTCAGATTCCAGGCTTTTGCTGCATCGCTGATGATGTCCAGAACCGTGTCCCAGTCGCCTCCGGCAAGGCCGCAGCCTAAACCATATGGCAGCCGGACGATTGCGCTCTGATTCTTTTGAGCACAGTCTCGGAAAAATGAGAACAGTGCAGTCGCTAGTGCAGCGTAATTTGTTTGTCTTTCGCCCCGGCCATAGCCATTTTGGCCGAACAGGTTCACGATGTACAGCTTCGGCTCTACCAGAACCTCCTGGTAAGTACCGAGCTTGTTGCCGTCGTTTCCATAGCAAAACTCCAGATAGCGCTGATATACCACCGGCCATTGGCTGCGAATTTGCATCGCGAGTCCGGCTCCCATCACGCCTTTGCAATTTACTTGCTGGCAAATGTAAGTTGGCTTACTCGCAGAAAGTCGTGAAAAAATATTGCCGTCGATAAATTTAATGCCCATCTTACTTACCACCCTTTCCAAAATTCGAAGCATTCCCTGGATAGATGGTGTAGTCCGTGCCATAATCAACGTTATTGTCTCGGTATACGAGCTCTACATTCGACATGCTGGTATAAAAAACCTTGTCTCGATAACGACTATCGTTGATTTCAAATTTTATGTTTTGGCCGTTGTCCACGATTTCGTAGTTTACGAGGGCAGATACAGTCCAGATGTTGTCGTAACGAAAATGGATGTAATTGTATTCCGGTTCCGTTTCAGCGCTTTCCGGTGTGGCCAATATCTGGTTCGGGATATCTTCGAGTTCAGACATTGTGGTACTCGTCACAGTGCTGATTGCGTCCTCACAGCCAGCCAAAGGTAGAGCCAGGCAGCACAGCACCAAAGCAGTCCCAATAAATTTTTTCATGGTCGTTTCCTCCGCTTGATTTTTATTGTACGCAACTCGCACAAAAGAAAAAGCAGCCCAACAGCCATAAGGCCACTGAGCAGCTCAATATAAACCCTATTTTGTGTTTGATATCTGTCGTACAAATCTGATTGTACGAGCCTCGCACATCAGGTCAAGCCGTGTCGGCAGCTACGCATCCTGGCACCTACGGTTTCTGTGGACAAAAGGATGCAGCTACGCAAACAAAAAAGCCCTGCCCGCATTTTGCTGCGAGCAGGGTTTGCTTTTGCACTGTTGTGTTTAGCCTTCAAGGTCGAAGGTGTAGCTGTCTTCTTTCATTGCAACAAGGCCCTTAAACGTCTGGCACTCGGCGTCGTCCAGGAATGCCTTGATGGTCAGGCTGGTATCCTCGTTATCCAGCCATTCGGGACGCATACGGACAACGAGGTCGTGCAGCTCTCCGACGACATAGGCCATCAGGTCCTGGTCGCCCAGGGCCTCACCAATTGCTTCATCATCGTATTCGACAGGGAAGCTGATGGAAGCGGCGAGGCCGTCGAGTTCGTCAAAATCTTTGGGACGGATTACAGTGGCTTCAAGTTTCAGAATGCTAGTGCTCATGGTAAAATCTCCTTTTTGTGTGTTGTGGTTTGTCTTTCAACATTTTTAATTGTACGCAATTCGCACGCTGTAGCAATACAAAATTTCTTATATTGGGTTCGCGATTTCTTGTATTTGCCTTGGGATTCTGCACAAATCAAGACCTATGAAAGGGTGAAATCCTACACAAATCAAGACCTTAACACACCCCAAAAACAACACAAATCAAGGATTTTGCTTCACCAATTCTTGCCGCCGTGTACACCGCACACCAGGCAAAACGCCTCATCAATGCTCCTGCAGTTCATCGACCTGAATCCGCGTGGGCCCATGAGCATGTTCCCGCACAAAATATAGGTTTCGCTCATGCCCCGGCCGCTGACACTTATGGTGTTTCCAAAGACATGAACGGTTGAGCCATCTCGACACATGGCAAACATTATATACGTCTCGCTTTCTGTTTTTGTTTCTTATCATTCTAGGCAAATCGCATAATGAGTCAATTTCAGACATTCTGGAATAAGCATCCATTAGGCAGCGTTCCCTTTTGAGGTTGTTGGCTACATAATAACCACGTGGCATTTATTCTTCCGCACTAATCATCAGCCCATGAATGTAGTTTTTTGAATGGCTTTTCCCACTTTTTAACGCTTTTACATCAATAATAGCAGCTCTATAAATAGGCTGTTTCAACCTTCTAAAGCCATCGGACAATTTGTCGTAATATTTATATGGTGCGTACCAAATCATGTAATCTGCATCACTATTTTTTATGATGCTTTGAAATTTTATATCATGTGCATAGAAGTGGAGCTGTGACGGAGAGACATAATTGATTTGACCTTTTTCAGGGATAATATAAGTTTGACCGGCGAAAAGTTGCGTATATGCAGTGGATTCGTCATAAACAAAAAATATAGTTTTGAAGTTTTCATGGTTTTGTTGGTAAAGTGGAATTTTGTTATTGTGACTCGAAACAACTCGCTCAAAGGAATCAAAATACCACTTGAATTGATGGTCCTCCATTGTAGGCAAGTCCGTAACAGCGTTTATTACGACATCTTGTGTTTCGCTTGTAATGACGCCAGCATTTTTGAATTTTCTATACACTTGACTTTCTTTTTCTGCTTTTGGATTATATAATTTGCCTTTTTTCCCTTTCCTCGTATTATCCTCTATCTTCATAACATCCATCATAAGGCCATATTTATCCGAGTAAAAATCCGGTGGTGGTGCATTATGTGCAGAGGTATCTATCCATTCATTCCAGAAGTTTTTGCTTTGAATGATGGAACGCAGTTCCGCTTCTTCTTTTGTATTACATAATAAGCAAATTTCTTTTGTTGGCTCTGTTTGAAATTTACGAATTAACTGTTTTTCTGATTCAATCATAACCATCGCCCTCTTTCTGCGAAACAAAAAGCTTCCCACCGCAGTCAGTGTGATACTGATTACGATGGAGGATTAAACCTTTTGTGATAGTCTTATTATACCACGCTTCGTGAATTACTCGAATTACTCAAGGCCAATCTTAGTACACCCCTCCTTCAGGTGGGGTAGTTGACTTGTATGAGGTTCGCATAATCGGTTAACCGTCATACCTCATGAATCCGACCAGACCGGACTTTAAATTTCTTTGTAAACAAAAAATAGTCCGCACAGAACTGAATCTGTACGGGCTCGTATTAGTCATGAGGATGTTCGTGGCATGGTTCAGGCGGCATACCATGCGGGTCAGGCTCTTGGAAGTGACCATGGTCCCCGATGATTTCCGAAGTACGGATACCGTTCGCTTTCCGGCAAGCCTCAATGGTTTTAGAAAGCACTTCCTTGACATCGCGCGGGTTCTTGATACGACGGATATCGATTTCCGGTGTCATAGCATCCGTGGAGCAGAGATGGATGCTGCCAACACGGCACAGACGCTCATAGAAGTTCTGCTTGAATGCGATGTCCCGGACGCGGTACAGCTGAATCTCGTCCTCGCGCAAATTGAAGCAGCCACGCTGGATGATGAGTTTGGTCTCGGTCAGGGTGTACTTCGTAAAGGATAGCGGCAGAGAAAAAATGGTGTGGCGTTTTCGGTCGGTCCAGAGAATTTTCTCCTTGTCCAAGTCGATGCCGAACTCGCCGTTTTTGAGGGTGGACATGGTATGGTTCCTTTCGTTATGTGATTGGTTTTGGTTATTGGTATTCTGCTTGATGGTGTGTGGAATGATGTTATAGTCTTTATATTGAGTATATTATACCATGCTGTGATGATTTTAGCAATTCCATTTAAAGTGTTAGTACGCAAACAAAGCCCGGTTCACTATTGGTCTCCAATATCAACCATTTTCTAGGTTCCCTGTGCTCTTGTTTGTTGCGGAAAGGACGTATTCTTTGCCGTATAGTGTTACCCAAAAATTGTTACAACTACCATTAAAATAGCCACGATTTTTCAAGTCTTCGAAACGTAGGCGCGCTTTTCTTGTCGCTTCTTTTTGGTTTGCGTTGTTTTCTCGGTCTTTGTATCCATTTCCCGTCATAAAAAGCATTCGCAATTCAGAGTTGTTATCAATCACTATAGGAACACTATCTTGACCATTTGCGAGTTCTAGTGCCTTTTTCAATATTGTAATAGATTCCTTGCCATCAATCTTGGAAAGCCATTCTTCAGCGTCCTTAGTAGTCACTGTCACTTTTTCATTTCTCATAACAGCTTTTTTTCGCTTATTATGGTAATAAGTATAAATGTGCTGTGCCACAATTTTCTTGTCGTCATTTTCGCTTTTCATACAGAATCCTCCTTAAAATAAACAGCCTCCCACCGCAGTCAGCATACTACTGATTACGATGGGAGGCTCAAAACCTTTTGTGATGGTTCTATTATATCACGCCTTGCGAAAAACTCAAGGCAAATTTCAATAACTCAGTCAATATCTAAGTTACCAAAATCATCTGCAGGAGGCTCGTTGTACCAGTCATACTCCTCTGCTTTTTCATCATCCAAATCGTCATCAAAGAAGTCGTCATCAGTGACGGGAATGTCTTCCCTGATGTCCTGCTGTGGCACGAACGTGGCAGCGGTAGCGGTATAGTCGCCGTCTTCGAGCACAATCTGCACGGTTGCGATATCCCCTACTTTGGGGACAGAACCGTTCTGAACGGATGCATCGGGGTTACGCTGGACATCCACCTCGACATCGAGCGCCGGGATGAAGACCACGATGGTCTTGTGGGTGACGGTAGTCACGGTTCCGGAGTAAGCGGCTTCGTTTTCGTGAATGTCCTGGCGGACGGTTTTCTTAGTATTAAACATTAACTTCTACCTCGCTGATTTTGTATGCTTCATCGTGGACCTCCCCACCTAAACCTTTCGGCTATAGTTGGGGCTTCTCCGTGGGTTGTAACCCCACGGTAAGTCTCTGCGTAACCCGAAGGTAGAGATACGACCCGAACTTAGCTAACAATGCCTGACGGCATTGGTCGCCACATAGGGGTTAGTCTCCCGCAAAGTTCTCGCAACACAGTGTAATCCCAACAGATGGGCCCGGGCTGTTGAGTCGCCACGGGGGGCTCAACAGTGAATGCAACTGTTTAAGGGAGTACAATGTGCATTGGGTTCTACGCTCAATGTCAGGAACTTTAGCCTTACACTGAGACCATGCCTTCTTTGACATGGGTTTTGTTACCTCGCGGATGAAATACCGGGCACCAATGTTATAATTGGGAGCTAGAAAACCCGCAGGCTTTCCTGTGGTATGAACGGCTCCTGTTTTTGAATTTTTTTGTAAAATAACGACCTAGCAGCTTGGCCAACGGTATAGAATGCATGTATAATATATGTATGAAATGATACTACATAACTGTCGGAGGAATCTTTATGGCATTGCCCGGTATGCTTGAGCTTACGAAGGAACAAACGCAACGGCTTGTGAATATCATCGAGGATAAGCAAGGTTGTATTTGCAACGTATCTAATAGTATGCGCACAGTCTGGATTACTTCTGATGACGGTGAAAATGAACTTAGGGTTTCATTTCTTTGTAATTTTGCTTTGGTTATTTCACGTGTTAGGTTTTCTATAAAGCGTCATGGTACAATGTCTCTGTTGCTCGATGCGTTGAAAGAAATTTGCGAAGACTATGGTGTGCATCGTATCGTTATGCAATCTGTACTAACTCGTGAAATGGAAGTCTTTTGTCATAAAGCTGGGTTTCGAGCAGACCCGAACGCAACAATGGAGGTTGATGGGATTCTTACAGGGGATTATAAATTGGATTTTTGAAAAAATACGACATTTGTATTCCCATCTGTGCCGGTGAACATACCGAACATGAAATAGCGATATTTTTTCATGATATGCTCCCACCATTACATATCCGACTTCGCCGCATTACACTTCTTGCACAGCATCTGCAGATTGTCATCAGTGGTATGTCCGCCCTTGCTCCAAGGAATGATGTGGTCGCCTTCCATATCCTCAAAGGCGTACTCGGTGTTGATGCCATTTGCAACGCACAAGGGGCACTTGTGACCCTGCCGCTCATAGGCGCGGAGTTTCTGCGACTCAGTAAATGCACGAAGGGACAGATGCTTTTCGTCGCGCCAAGTGCGGTCAGAGAGGATGAACGGGACAATGCCTGCCTTCTTGGTCACGTCATCATCCAGCACGAGTTTCTTGATATCAGCGTCCAGAGCGTTGCTATTATACTGCTTTGCATGGTACTTGTTGTAGAGTAGTCCCCATGCCTGTGTATCCGTAATTCCCTTCCGCTTGGTCGGGAACAACATTTTAGCCCAGTTGATTACAGACTGGAAGTAAAGCCAGAGGTCATTGGCGTCCTCGTCATGCTGGTGAATCGCCATGTACATCTGCCCGGATTCCAGACCATCACGGTCAGCAATCCACGCCAGTGCCTTTTCCAGCAACTCCTGCCGAATCGGGTTACCTTTCAGGTATCCGTCAGCCATCTTCGCAGCAACACAGTTGCGTTTCGAGAAGTAGTTCTTGGCATCGGCCAGCCACGGTCCTGTATAAGTAGCGTTCAGCAGCTCCTGCGGAGTCAACACCTCACCGGCGATGTTGATGCGCTTGAACCATTCCAGTTTCTCGGCTTCGGAGCCTTCACAGATATTCACGGTCAACTCGTAGTCCAGAATTTTCTGTTTTTCCTCATCTGTCAAGTTCTGGAAGAACTTGTCGTTGCCGTTGATTTTGACGGGGAAATCCTTGTTGACATACTGTGCAATGGAAATTGTCCGCTGTTGTCCATCGAGAACCTCGTAGGTATCTGGACCGGTCTTGGACCAGTACATGAGGTTCAACGGGAATCCGTTCATTACCGAATCAATGACGGCTGCACGCTGTTTATCGGAGAAGCAAAAATTTCTTTGGTAGCTTGGCCTAATCGTGAGGCGATTGTTGTACCCGTATACGCCACTGTCTCCGTCATCCGAATAGTTCTCTACAAGGTCGGATACCTTGATTTTGGTTTCTGTGATTTTCATAACAATTTCCTTTCTCTGCCCACAATGTTAATATCGTCAGCACTTTTTATAATTGCTTTTATTATATTCTGCGTCAACTCATATTTAGAAATTACATGCTTTTTGGCAGATGCATAAGAAGCGGCATTCAGACGCATCACATCCTTTTCTTTCGCATTGCGAATCAATCTATTCTCCTTTTGCAACGAAGAGTTGCTGCCGCATGATGTAACGCAGTAAATTTTTGGCGACAATATTGTGATAACCATATGATTTGATAAACTATATTCTGTGCCTGTGTTATTCAAACAGCCTGTACCCAGCACAAGCCCTATATCCGGAAGTAAAATGGCGCTATTGTTTGCTTTATAGATAACGGTTCCTGAACTGTAATATCCAATTTTTACTTTATAGTAGTTCCACTCATTATCAGATAACTTTGGATGGTTCCCCGTCTGTATAAATTTCATGAAATTGCAAAATGCTTCTTCTGTATCGAACAGTTTTTTTATTTCGTCTATATACGATGGTAGCCTGAACAGCATACGCAAGGCATACTCTCCAAGCCAATGCGCAGATTCTTCGGATATTCTATTTTCCGAATTCAAATAAGTTGTTTTATCAATTTCATTAAGAATTTCGTTCAACTTTTTCGCATCAGAATTCTCAATATCATTGCTCAGGAGTCCTTTTTCAATCTTCCCACGATAGCATTCGTTCCATTTTTTGAGCTCTGGATATTCATATAAATTGTTTTCCGCTGCAATACCTTTTACATTTGCCCCTACATGTATAATTTTTCCAGTTTCCTTGTTATATACAAAAAAATTTCCGTCTTTTCCAGCGAATTTTTTCAGTCGGTATTTTGGCAAATAATGTTGATTTTCATTTTGTACCTTCATCGCCTTGCTTCCTCCTTTTTCTGATAAAAATTCTCTGATAAACTGCGGAAAGCTGCACGCCATCAGGGCTTACCGAAAAGTCGCTCCTTCCTCTTTTAACAACTTTTGGTGACATCTTATCTCTTAATGCACCAGAGCCGGAGATTGTTACGCCATCCGCCTTGAAGAACTTAAAGCCAAGGCTTGTATAATCTTTATCGGCTCTGCAAGGCGTATCATCGAACATGAAACCACCAACAATCTCAAACTGCTCCGGATTATACTTATCCAAAAAAGTGATAGGCACGCCCATAACGCCTTCATAGTCCACCGGAATATTCGCAACCCTATCCACATTGATGGCCATGTAGTTATCATAGCGGGGGTAGCGCTCTTCCACGTCCGGCAGAGGGTTTCCGTCATCGTCATAGTACCGCTGCCAGAGAATCAGTTTCTCGTGGCGCTTCTGGATGTCGAGGTTAGTAAACCATCTTGTTAGACCGTTGATTTTCTTTGTTATTCCATTGGGGGTATCAAACTCGGATGGTGAGCTATAACCAATCCACACTTTGTTTTCTTTCAGAAGTGGAAAAAACTCTTTGTATGTAATGGCGTTCTTATTCCCGATAATCAGGAACTTTTTGCCGTGCTGCATCAGTGTGCCAACATACTCACGGAATAAGCTGAATGGCGGATTGGTCACCACGATATCACTTTCATCCAGCAAGTCAAGGCATTCCTTGCTCCGGAAATCGCCGTTGCCTTCCAGCAGGGTTTTTACACCGACTTCCACATCATTATCATCCCCGCCCTCGTACTCCATCTTGTAGGTTGGTTCGGTGTGGTCATAGTGCGTAGAAATCAGCTTCTTTAAGCCAAGTTCTGCAAAGTTCAGGTGAAAATACCGCCAGAAAGCGGACCATGTCGGGTCGTCACAGTTGCAGAATACAACCTTGCCTGCGAAATGCTTCTTGTAGTGCCGCAATTCCTCTGCGACATCCTCGATTCTGGTGTAGAACTCATCATTCTTCGCGTCCTTCGCCTTATGAAGGTTATCGTTCTTTGCCATGTCTATATCTCCCAATAAAAAATCCAGCACCGAATTACTCAGCACTGGATGTATTTTCCGTATTACAATGACCGCATGATGTTTTCTTGTTTTCTACAAGACTTTGGGTTATCGCAAAGCATTCGTTTCCGCAATCACATTGACATTTCCATCGAGCATGACCGTTTTGGCTTCCTGCTCTCTCAATGACCTTTAGCTTACCAAAGTGCATATTAGCTAAATCGTAAGTTCTTCCTTTTTTGACGAACTTATCGCGTGATGGATTTGCTTTCAAAAAGGCATCTGCTTCCTCTTCTGTCATGCTTTCGTATTCATTGGCAAATAACCAATGATATCCTCCGGCAACTGTACGTAGCTTGTTGCAGCAGTTCAAGATAGGCGAACCGCCGCTAATCCCGTATTTAAGAGAAGCCTCTTTTGCTGTAGAAAATCTCTCTTTTGTTTCAACGCAAATCACACTCTTGAAGTGTTTTTGTTTATAGCATTCAGGGCAGTTATGCCCGTATACTCTATCGGCTATTATCATCTTGTAGGAATGACCGTTTTTGCATTTCCACCAGCATTTTTCTGCAGACCCGGATGAGAAATATTCGGGCTTCAAATTCTTGTTTTTTTCGTAATCCCATTCAGCAACAATTTCAGGATGTTCTGTAGCAAGGTTGTTCTTTTCGTTCCGTCTTCTTTTGCCTGTTGTACAAACAGGACATGTTGCGTTTTCTTTTGCTCTGCCATTGATGGGTGCTTCCCATTTATGCCCGCACTTAGAGCAAATCCAATGAACCATTTCTGAGCTAGATGATGACACCATCATCGGGTCAATGCCTACATTCAGTTCGTAGTCCCATTCTTTCAGGAGTTCCGGATGCCGTCCGCCCATACTTCGTTCAGCTTTGTAATCTTTGTATTGACGATAGATGTCTTTTGAATCCTTTTGTGTATCAATGTTAGGTTCAGAAACGCCAAGCATCTCTAAGCATTGGCGAATTGCTGCGTCGAGCGTTGCGTGCCCTCTATTGTTTTCTCTGATGATATTCTCGCTATTACGAATTTCCTGAAGCCCATGCTCGCGAATACGAATTATCCGAATTCCATTCTGCTTGCATTTTTCGGACTTTTCTTCGTCATTTTTCACTCTTTTCTCATCAGAATGGTATCGAACACCATCGTATTCTACTGCAGTGCGAATGGAGGGGATGTAAATGTCCAGCTCTTTTCCAATAACTTTCTTGTTTCCAATAACAGCCTCTGAAAAATACTTTTTTGCATAATACGCTACTGCTTGTTCTTGGAACGAGGTCTGTCCTTTATCGATAGTGCTGCATATCGGGCAACTCTTGATACGCTGGATGTAATGATATACGCTTGCCTGCCATTCCGTGCCACAAGCAGAGCATTTCCACCATACAACAATATTGCTTCCTTGTGTCAGCATACTGACATCTACGTCCTTATTTTTTGCAAAGTCATAGTCTTGCATAGCTTCTGCATTATCTACAAGCATTTTCGAAGCTTCGGTAATGTGTTTGCAACAACCGCAAGACTTCACTTTTCCCCGCAGCAAAGAAGAGCGATAAGCAACAAACTCTTTTCCGCAGCTACACATACAGTTATAACGAATGTTTCTATGCCCCGTGCTTCCAATCGCATCTTCTGCCAAAGAAATAACTTTGATACCGTTGTGTTCTTCGCCAACCAAATCCTGGTATGTACGTTTACGGTCTTTACCTCGGCAGTCTTTACACTTTAACCCTTTCAAGAGCGCGTCGATACCAATTATCATTGTGTTTCCGCAGCAGTTACATTTCACCAAATAGGTATCTGCTTTTGAATTAGAGCCGGGGATAGTTTCGAAAACTGTTAAATCTCCGTATGTTTTGCCTGTTCTATTTATTTTCGCCGCCATATTGAATTTCCCTCTTTAATAAAAAATCCTATGCAGAATCTCTCTGCATAGGATGCCTTTTTACTTATTTGAATAAGGCTGTTTATTTCTTCCGTCTGAATCTATTATGTCACGGGCTGGTCCCCACAAAAAAATGAGCGTTAAATGTGCGGAAACGCACAAAAAACGCACGCACACATTTTTTGAATGATGCGTGCGTTTATGATAGCTTTTATTTAATGAAATGAGAGAATATATAGTGGCACTTCAGAGTAGGGCTTTCTGCTTTCCCCTGTACCCTGTCGTTGATGGATGCTTTTCATTTGCGCCCGCACTTGGTGCAGACCCAGTAAACAGCATTTGTGCCGGAAGCTGTTACCTGCATCGGGTCGATGCGGGTGTTGAGCTTACGGTTCCAGTTGTCGCGCAGTTCCGGATGAAATTTAGAAAACACAAAAAGAAGCCGCAGAAACCTATCCTCTGCGGCTACACTTATTTATCTTATATTTCCTATCATATCCAATTCGCACGGATGCACAAGGCAAAATTGTGGCAAAACCGTAGCAAAACAGTGGCAAAGACAAGGTACATGGGACTTGTTCCGTTGCTGAACAGGAAATGCCAAAAAACAACTGCTTTGCTCAAATATGTCATCTCGTGTATTTTCTTGTCATTTATTGTAAATTCGCGCTTGCTTTTTGGTGCGGGATGTGCTATTATAATTACATAAGATGACAGCATTGTACAGCTAACGACATATTTGAAAGGAGTACACCATGATTTATGTTAACCTCGCCATGCCCGTGATTTTCTATAAGCAGCTGCCCGGCATCGCTAAGAAGCTGGATGTGGATGCTGATTTTTTGAAAGGCTTTCTCACCAACGCCAGGTGTTATGTCGAGGATGCCGGAAAAGGTGAAGTGCTTGAGCTGGACAACTCGGCCGACACGATAACGAAAGTTGTCGCAACCCATGAGAAGCGCTTTTACGGTGCGGAGGCCATGGTGGAATTCGCCAAGAGCAAAGGCGTGGATATTCCTGCACTGAACCATTTTGAACTTGGTGCAGATATCTCTGCCCATGCAACGGAAGACCAAGTTGCCAACATCACTGCATTGGCCGCACGAGTCGAGCGCCTCAATAGTCGGTACAAGAGTCTTGCCCGGCTTGAAGCCCCGGACGTCATCCTGATGAACGAAGCAAGGATGGTGCGTGAGGCAGTAGAGCAGCTGGAAGATAACAGCGGTACATACTCCCCGGCTCTTGACCAGAACGGGGTTGCCTATCAATCCTTGAAGGATATTGGGTATTCTCTTGTCACCGGTTGGGACAAGTCGGTACTTGAAAAGAACAGCAATAAGGATACGGAGGCCACCTTTCCCAAAGAGCCCGACTTTCAAAGGCTGGCATCGCTGGTCAAAAAAGCCATCGGAACCCGCACACAGGGTAAGTTTGCGTTTCAAGCGGGGCTGACTCGTGGATATATCAGTAACCTTGCGAACGGCAACGCGAAAGCTCAGCCGACCGAGAATACCATCAAGAAAATTGCAAGCGCAACAGATGCTGTCACGGAGAACGAGCTTCGTATCGCCTGTGGGTATGAGCCCTTGCCTGACGACGGGAAAGACAAGCTCTCTATGCAGCGTGCAAGCATGTCTGATGACGCATGGCAGAAAGACAACGTGGATGCATTCCTCTCTTTTCTGAATGAAACGATTCCAATGTCCACTCCTCTTTCGTCCACTGAAATTCTTCAAGCTCTTTTCAAGGAAAAATACGGTGACAAGAACGACCAGATTCTGCTGGAAAAGGTCTCTGCCCCCGGCACCTATCGTGCGGAAGGTACGGCTGCTAATGTCATTCTACCCATTCGTCTTTGTTGGTTCAGCTTCAAGCGGATGCTGATGCAGACTCTCTATGTAGGACTTATCGGGCATTACAGCAAAAACGATGAGCTGTACATTACCGGATACATTTCTTCTGTGAAAGAGCTGCATGACGCGGTTCCGGCGCTGCGAGGCGGCATTGATGCGGCCTATGACGCGAGTCTGCCGGAGGGAATCGACATCATGAAGTTCCCGGTATTTTACACGGCTTCCAATGTTCAGGAAGCATACAAGCAGGTCCAGCAGAAAATCGTCTCCAAAATTGACGATTACTTTGCCAGCGAAGTGAAGGTTCGCGTTTCCGGCATCGGCTTTTATACTGATACCCTCTCGGATGAAAAGTTTGTGGAATTCATGCGCCTTCATAAAGCAGCGCTGACTGCTCCTTCTGCTCCTATCGAACTCCGGGACATCTATGAAAACGTTGTTGAACGTCACGGCCGCCCTGAGGATTTCCTTGTGGAAGACAGCGACTTTGACTGTAAGGCTTCCGTTATCGCCTATGCGATGAACAATGAGACGGTTCTCTGTGCAGGACAGGACATCTTTGACGGGATGCTGGGCAGCAAAGAAACCGATGCAGAAAATTGCTCTTGCGTTTCTGTCTCTGACAAAGAGTTTGCCCGTCTGCATTCCAAGTTTGGCCTCAAGAAAGAGGACGTTCTGGAAGCTATCAAGGCATACGCGCAGGAGCTCGGTCTGGAGTACGGCCCCGTCAACTATTTCATGATGTGTGACCCGAAATACGCAAATGACCTTGGCGAAGTTGTTCAGTGAGTTGTTCTGAATGCGGCAAGGTGATTCGCTGCCATAATGGATGAGGTGTTTCCTATGACACAAACCGATACCAATACCCGTATTACCGGCCTTGGCTTTTACTTGGATGAAATCGAAAAGCCGATATTTTGCATTTTTCTTGAGAATCATCGTCAGACTATAGATGCCATGAGCGCATCTGCTTCTGTTCGTGCATTTCTTGACCGTATATGTCTCGATAACGGCCGCATTAACTACGATGAGGCGGATAGGCTTTTGGCGAAAGATGAGGATTGTGCTTTGCTCGGTAAATGTCTTGCCTCCGCCCTTAATCACGAATTTGGAGAAGAGTTGCTCTCCTGCCACTATAGCAGCTCAACTGATATTAACCGTCCGTGCCTTATCCTTTTACCTGAAAAAGTCAAGGATGAACCGGCCATAGCATGTGTGCAAAAGGCAGCAAATGAGCTGCTCGTCGATTTCGAGCATGTGTGCCACGACACCCACTAAACAAAAAAAGAAGGCTGCTACCCGTGATGGGCGGCAGCCTTTTGTCTTAAAAAAGGAAATGACTCGCAAATATTATTTACTCGTTTGTTTTTTTAGCTTGTCCCTCGTTTCCATCAGAATAATCCCAAGCCGGTTTTGACCTGGGATGTTCTGGCATTTCGGGCAGTGGCAGTTGCCCCAGTAATTGTCATGCCAGCTGGTCGTGTCTTCCTCAATAGGCTGCGTACCCGTTTCGAGGAGGCGCTGTTTGAGGTCCTCATTCTGCTCGAACTTGGCCATCACCACGCGGCGCATCACGTCGTCCCGAGCCTCACCCCAGTTTGCGGGGATAGCTACATTGCGGCCAAAGCGCTTGGCAGAAGCCGGTGGCATGTCCGCAAACTGTCTGCGCTCTTCCAGTGGGACCTTGTGACTCTGAAACGCTGCTTCAGCGTTCTTGTAGCGAATCCCATTCATCACAAATTCGCAAGGATAATAGTTGCTCATGAACCAACTACGGTGGTTCTCTTTCTTAACTCGAATCATGCAAATTCTCCTAATTTCTAACTCAGGCGGCACTTTTATCGCTGCCGTTCTTTTTTCTCTTCCGCTGCACTCAAAAGACCATCAAACAGCTCAACAGCCGTAGACACAAACAGCTGGTTCTGAATCGAGATTTTTCCCTGCTCCGGAGTCTGCCCTTTCATGTATGCAGCGGCACTATAAATTGCTGCCAAAACCTTGTGCTTCATCAAAGCAGATTCTTTGATATCCTCATTATCAGCAGTAAGGTAGTTGGCAAGGTTATAGGCCCGTCCAAGCATCAGCTCATCGTACAGCGGAGCATTGTGCTGGACCATGGTAGTGTAAACAGCAGGTTGTTCTCCGAAAGTGCTGAATCGGATGCCTCGGAATCCAGAATTCAGCTCATACAAAAGCGCGAGGCGTTCGGTCAGAAATACTGCCGTCTCAGCAGTCTTCTTTGCCGTTTTATCAGATAACGGAGCGGCATTATTCTGCTGTGCCGCGTGCAGAATTTTTTTGGCTAAAAGCCGTTTCGCATATTCCTGCACATCGTGGTCAAGCTCATAGTAAATATGGCTTGCCGTCTTGTTTGTACGCATCTTGTTACCTCCTGGTTCTTGCCGCCTTCTGTTGTTCGACCCACGCTTCGGCTTCCTCTACTGTGGCATACACTGCCGTCTCACCGCGCCGGGCAATCTGCTTTCGGGCATTCTGAGCTGCCTGCTCACTCTTGTAAGTTTCATAGCCAATGTAGGACCCATCCCATCGGGCAAGGCAGCAATAATATTCGTGGCTCTTAGCGGGAGCTGTCGGGACAAAGGGAGGAGGTACTGCGGGTGTTGCCTGAGTCGGTTGTGCGGCAGGAATCGGTGTTCCAGTCTTTCTGGCAATTAGATTCTGCTTTTCTGCCATCCAGGCATCAGCTTCCTTCGTATAATAGAAGTACTTTGCTTCGCAAGTATTGAACAGTGAATAATACAGATTCAACATTTCTTTTTCACTGTTGCAGACCTTCTTGCGAGCCAAATTGTAGCTTGCATCGTAGTAGCAGCAGATGAAAGCATCCCCACGCGGTGCTTTCTTCGTCTCATCTTCCTTGTAGTCTGGATACAGCTTGGCGAGGTCTTCTGCCGTATTCTTTTCCGGGTCCAGCGTGGATGCGTCGAACCCATTCGGAAGTTTCCAGTCATGAGAACTGATGATGTCCAAAAAGCCGCTTGCATACCGCAATGTCCAGCGCCCAACATGGACGAACCCAAAACTTTCAAGACACCGAATTTGTTTCGGGGTAGCCATTCCGCTGGCTCTGCGAGCAATGAGTCGTTTGAGAATTGCAGCGGCAAGGCCCTGAGATTTGATGGCATCCCCTTTTACGCCGTAGCACGAAATACTATCGATGATGTCATCGGAAGGCTCCTGCCTCTCACTCTCAAACATCGGCTGATAATCGTTGAGTTCCGGCGCTTCGATGCTGAAAATGTACTGCAGCGGGTCAACCAATCCTCTCGGCTTTTGACGCTGTGCCTTGAGCTTGCGCTGAATCGTATCCTGCTTTTCGAGTTCACACAGTGCTTTCCGCTTTTCCTCGTCCAGCTCAGTCTGTGCTTCCTCGATTGCCTCAATCAGCCCCAATTCGGGACTCCCGAAATTTTCCTGGCTATTCGAACCGGTGAGTGCCGCATCCGCCAGCATATCGGTGGTCTTTTGTGCCACTTCCGGGTCTTCACAGAAAATATCAGCAGGATGGCAAAGACTATGTTTCTTTGTCAGCCACAGGAAATCCAGCACGAGAAGATTCTTTTTCCCTTCACATAGGCGTGTTCCGCGTCCCACAATCTGCGCATACAGGCTACGGCTCTTGGTAGGACGCAAGCAGATGATACAGTCAACGGTCGGGCAATCCCAGCCTTCCGTCAGGAGCATCGCGTTCGTCAGCGCCTTGTACTCGCCATTGTCAAACCCTTTCAGAACGTCCTCCCGGTCCGCAGACGCGCCATTGACTTCTGCGGTCTTGAAGTTTCGCTTATTGAGGATATTGCACAGTCTTTTGCTGATTCGTACCAGAGGCGTAAAGATGACAGTCTTTCGGTTCTGGCATTCTCGCACAATGGCATCCGCAATCGTGTCCAGATACAGGTCAAGAACATTGCCGAGGTCCTGAGCACTGAAATCACCGGCATTGATATGAACCTTGCTGATGTCTACCTCGACCGGAATTGTCTTCGTGTTAATTTTGCAGAGATATCCTTCCCGAATTGCATCCGGGAGCTTATATTCAAATGCAAGACTATCAAAGATATCAGATAGGGATTTCATGTCGCTTCGGTCGGGTGTTGCAGTCACGCCCAACACTTTGGCATCAATGAAATGCTCGAGAATTCCCTTGTAAGTTTTGGCTGCCGTGTGATGCGCTTCATCAATGATGATAGCCCCGAAATAATCACGCGGATACTTCATTAACCGATTCTGCTTAGAGAGAGTCTGAACACTGGCGACAACGACCATTTTATCGGAATCAAGTGCCGAGTTCTGAGCTTTCTCCAATGCGGTCTCTAGCCCCGTCACCATCTTGAGCTTGTCGCTTGCCTGCTGTAAAAGCTCTTCCCGGTGCGCAAGAATCAAAACGTGTTCGCCCTTTTCCACCTGGTCGTTCACGATGCTTGCAAACACAATAGTTTTGCCGGTTCCGGTCGGCATCACAACCAGCGTTTTCTTATTCCCGGCATCCCACTCTCTATGAATCGCCGCAGCAGCTTTCTGCTGATATGGCCGTGGGTCAATCTTCTTTGTTGTAATCATATTTCACCCAAAAAACAAGCAGGCCCGAAATGAGCCTGCCTTACTTTTTCTCAATTTAGTTCATTGCCCGCTGCATCACAAATATAATGCCGGTTGCAAAACCATAACGCCAATGTCTCTGACAACGGTTCCGACCCGTTTATCATTGGTAATGTCCTGATTCCATTCAAATCCCCAACCAATCATAGCGACACCAACCACAATCAAAATAACACCAACAATCGTTAAGCTTTCTTCTGATAAACCGTACATAGTGCATTTCCTTTCCGCAAACAAAAAAGTCCCGCACAAACAACTCATGCGGGACAACGATAAGATATATTTTTGGTTTATATTTTTCATTGTACGTAATTCGCACAGATTGACAATAGAAAATCACAAAAAAATTCCCGCATGAGCGTCGCTGCTCACACGGGAAAAAATTTCTTAATATTCAGTGCAGAGAACCGTCAAAAGGCTGGAGAAGTAGTACATTGCGATGGTCGTGATTTTCACAGCATCGCTTCCCTGCCCGTTTGCAAGGCGTGTAAAGGTTCCGCCGTTCTTGAGTCGGGTCATGGTCAGGTACATGAGCATATAGGTGTTCACATAGACGTCTGTATATCGCTGACCGTCGTCCTCGTAGCGCTGCGGGATACATTCCTGACTCAACATTTCAATGAGCTGATACCAGGATTTCAGATACAGAGGGCTCTTCGGTTCATTCAGAGCATTCTGAGCCTGCTTCTGGTATTCTTTCAGAGTTTCATCAGTCAAGGGCATGAACTCGACGTTTGCAAATTTGTCACGATTGTAGTAGAGCCACAGCGTGGCATTGGACAGGTCCATGCAAATACCGGCAAGCTTCTCTGCTTTTTCGTCCTCCAGTTGAGTCACCGGAACGCTCGGGTCATCGATTTCGGCATCTTCGGAAGTCATGTCCACAATCCTGTAGCTGTTCTCTTCTGCCCGAATTTCAGAACTGACGAAGCGCTTGAAATCTTCAACGAGCTTCCGATAAGCTTCGAGCTGAGCATTTTCTTTCTGTTCACTCATAATGTGTATCTCCCTTTTGGATTTCTTATTATATGGATATTGCACTTTTTTGCAAGGGCTTTTAACCCAAGCACCTTTTGCGCCGTTTGTCAATGGCCACAAAATATCAAAGTACTGGTAAAATTAAGGTGGGAAGACGTTCTGGAACCATGAAACACAGGGCCCTGCTTCTTGCTTATGGCTGCTGACTTTTTTCAGCCTGCGTTCTGGCTGTTCTTCTTGACATCGGCTGCAACCTTCAAGCGGCGTATGTACTCTTCGAGCTCTTCCAGCGTATAGGTTTCTTCCGTCTCAATCGGCTCTTTGGCATCTTTGGGCAGATAGCTTTTCGTACAGACAAACTCAGGGCTCGTTACAGGGCAGTCCAGGACAGTTTCATCGTACAACTCTTTCTCGATGTTGTGGTAGAGAAAGAACGGGATATGCCGCCCGCAATCGTCATCCGATTCTGTCCAATCCGGGAGTTCCTGGATTTCGCGGCCGTATGTTTCATACAATACCGTGTTTGCCCGAGCATTGCCAAGAAGAGTGTTGAACAGCTTAAAGTTTTCTCTCACTTCGCGGCGGAAGAATTTCGGGAGCGAGAACTCCTCGTATTCCAGCTTCGTATCAGAACGTAGATAGTAGCGGTACTGCGCCTCGACCGGCATGAATTCAGTCGTGTTGTTCAGCTCTTTCAAAGCGTTGAGTCGTTCACTCGTTTTTTTGACATTATGTCTTGCAAAGCCCAGATACGCTGAAACCAGAATCATCAGAAGAAGAGCTGCAAGGATAATGACAATGAGCCATTCCTCGCCTTCGATATGCGGCAGGTGTTTCAGAATACTATCCTGGATAGCATAAGGAAGGTCATCGAACCATTCATAGAACCCAATCGGGTCCTGATAAGTATGGGGAGCCATGATTCACCCTCATCGCCGTCAGTAAATAAACTTGCATTCCCGGCGTTCCCGGCCATTGCCGCACCAGTAATGCCGCCAGCGGGGGGTTTTGCCTTCCCCATTCTTTTTGTATTCTTTGGCCGCATTCTCACCAACGGTATATGTCTTGACGTTGATTCGCTGTGCCTTTCCCTGAAACACGAATACCGGGCGGTCACGCTTTTTGGAAGTTTCCAAGCGGACATCAGGGTTCTTGCTGGCAAGATAGTTGGCGCACAGGATTGCCAGCCGGACATAAGGTGTGCCGCCGTCAAAGACCGAAGGGACTGCTTCCATCACAGCCGGTACGCTGATACCATTTACTTGCCGCTGCCCTGCTGCCTTTTCCAGGTATTCTTTCGTGCTCCGAGTTGCTTCCGTCAAACTCTGATTTTCCTTGGCCCAGGCAGGCAGAGTCAGGAACGTGAAATCATCGTGGCTGCCCTTAGTGGGGCCGACAAGAACGATACCGAAAGCTGTGGTTTTCTCTTTTTCGTCGAATTCCACATGCACGAACATACCGTTGTAGTCGTAGCTGTCATACACCGGGATAAAGAAATCACGAACCGGGAGTCGCTGCAGGATATCCTGATGAATTGCCACGTCATCCGTATCCATCAGCATTTTCTGAAACTCGTAGTCAAAATCATAGACCGTCTTCGTCTGATTCCAGCAGCCAATGGTAAAGCAGGGAAAAATCTGCGCAGCCAAAACACGCTCAAAACCCGGCGTGTTCATTCTCTGCGCCGCTGTCATGCAGCACAGCATCGCGGACTTGTTGTATTCTTCCAGCGTTTTTCCACACGGGTCACTGAATCCAAAATGGTTTCGGGTTTGTTTGGTAACGGCATTCGCCGTCAATGCGATTCTCAGCTGTTCATTGGTCATTTGTTATCCTCCAAATTATTTTTGATTTTTGCCATATGCAAACAGCGCTGGACCATCCCAATGGTGAATTTGCGAGTCGTCAGTACTGTCATGAGCTTGCCTTCATTACCCTTGATAGTTCGTTCCAAAATGTTCCAGGATTCGCTTTCGGGCTTGACATTGGTATATAGGTCCAACGGAACATACAGCCACGCAATTTCACTGTCCTGCATCACGGCATAGGATTGCAGGATTTTATCAATTGCCTCTACGCCGACCTTCCAGCTGGTGATTATGGTCCGGCTGATATCGTATACAATCAGGTGCGGTGCTTCATTTGCTTCCGTATCAACTTCAATGACATGAGCAATATACGGTTTCCCGTCCACCAGCTTATACTGATAAATAATGGACGGGATTTTCTCTCGAATCAATCTGTCATGTTCAAGCGCCAAGTCCGCGTACTCGCCCGTTGCATCAATGATGATGATTCGTCCCTGACAGGTCCTCAGTGTCGCTCTAATTTGCTTGCGGCACCAGGCGAAGCAGCTCTCTTTGTATTCTGTTGAGACAAGAAAAAAGTTATTACCAGGTGTTATGATAGGTTCGTAGCTCATTGTGTAACCTCAGCTTTTGTAATTCATCTGTTCTTAATTGTCTGCGATTCGCACAGTTTCGCAACATGATATTGTCTGTGAATGCCAGGCGTTGGAATTACAACCCCTTGATGAAGTTCGGGTCATAGTGAGACAGGACATCCTCATTCAGGCAGTACTCGCACTTAATAGTTGTCGCGTCATTCGTATACACGCCGCGATTTGCGTAGTATATCCCATCGATATAAATGGCGAACATGACGGATGGCATCAGTGCCTTTTCATTCACTGCGTAAATCAGGTATTCATCCAGATTATCCTTGACCACCGCGCTCTTATTGATTTGGGCGATTTGCTGTCCACAAAGGAATACAGGGCAGCATATTCCTTCTTTTCCAAAACCAATTTTGTAGCTCTGGTATTCCTCGCCATACAGCTGCATGGCGATAGAATTGTATCCTTGGAGGAATCCGGTTTTTGTATGGATGACGGAAATCTCGCCTACCGTGCAGTTGTTCTCACGGATAGCAAAAGGGTGTCTCAGAATATCTTTCGTGTTGATGCCGCGCATGTACGCCCTTGCGTCAGCAGCTGGCATGTATTGCAGCAGGAACTTGGAATCATTCAGCCGGATGCCATAACCTTGCCGCAGCACTTTCGGAATATAGTGTGCCTGCCCGATAACGGCCTTGCCTTTCACGATATCGAAGGTGAACTCATATCCTTTCGATTTGGTTTGCTTAACAATCCATTGCAAAACTCCATCGCCTCCTTTTGCCTTCTCACTCGCTGGATAACCTTGTAAATACCAGGAACCGAGAGCTGATACTTTTCGGATAGTTTCTGCACCGGCACGCCACTCTCGTATTCTCGAAAGATATTCTCGTTGCGCGGTCTTTGTCTAATTTTGATGCGCTCGTTTTTGCGGTTTTCAGTCAGACCCGCATCATTGGCAACCATGCCGCAATATCCTTCTGTCACGTTGAATTTCGCAATCATTTCCTTGAGAGGGACACTGTTCTTGTATGCCGCAATGATTTCAGCTTTTCTGGCATCCTCAACCTGTGCCAGCTGAATTCTGGCTTTCTGCTTTGCGTCGTCTAACGCTCGATAGCATGTACGGACGCTCAACCTGTATTTTGTGGCAAGCTCCTCAATGGAATAGCCGTTGCCGTAGTCTTTCATGATATTGCGATTTCGCTCAATCAGCTTTTTGCTTGCAAACCTTGAGATGGTACTCAGCTCCTTTGCTTTATGCTTTACTTCTGATTGTCTGCAATTCGCACAAATGGGCAACTATTTTTGCGAAATAAGAAGGCGGGCTCCGAAAAGAACCTGCCATGCATATTAGAGGTTAAAGATGCCCAGCCAGCGCCGAAACTTGATGCCGAACAATTCCTGTGCCTGCTCGTAGTTCATGATAAGCTGGTTGCCGCCAGAAATCTCTGCTTCGAGGGAGTTCGGCAGCTCATCTGCAATGTATTTCGGTTCGTACCACGGTCCATCCGGCGGATAAGAGTAAATGAGCCTGTTCTGCTTCTTATCAACCCGGAACTTGCTCGGGTCAGCCTGCCATGCCAGTTCGATTTTCTCAATTGCAGCACGACCAATGCTCTCATCACCCATATAGTCGTTATAGTACAGGATACGCACATAGTCCGGCAAATCGATTTCGCATGCCTCGAAGATATCTGTAATGACACTAGACGAAGCGTGGAAGATATCCGGGAAGTATTCCTTGCCATTCGCATTTTCACGCATTTCCGTCGTCATCTCATCGATGCAAACAAGCATTCGGCGGACATATTCGCCATAGAATGCGGTTGTCAGCTCCGACATACTCTCATTCACACGCTTCGAGTTTTTGGCACCGCGCTCGTTGTCGATTTTAGCACCAATTCGACAGATGATAGCGCGTTTCGAGAGGTCTTTTGTCAGCGAGGTAATTTTATTCGATGTGATAGATACAGCAGGATAGTTCACGAGCCTGTCAGAGATACCCCATTCATCGTTCTTGATTACCCGTTCTGAATGGTTCTGAAACTGGGTCTTGGCGAGGTCGTCGATGTTCAGCGGCAGTCCCTCACAAACTCGTTTGAGGCCGTCGATTCTTGTGGCTGTGAAATCCTCCGTTGTGTTCATCTTAACGGTCTCACCGCTCATGAGTTTGACAAGAAATTTTATAAAGGTCGTCTTGCCGCCGTTTGAGTCACCGTAAATTACGCCGTACATCGGGAACAGCTTCGTATCGTAGTTGTTCCTTGACGCAAAATACCGAAGGTACGCCATGAACGGGGTAGCCAGATACCAGGTCATGTACTTGAAGTAGTCCTTCTTGGCCTGTTCGACATCGCCGTAAAAGTAGTCCATGCCTGAGAAGAACTTCTGGATGCTCTTGATGTTCTTTGCCACCTCGCTGAGATTCGGATTGAGGTCGATATTCTCGTCGTTGAAGGTCATGGTCCCGGCATCATAGTCGATATGTAATTTCGGGAGCTGCTTAACTGCCTCAGCTGCCACACGCCGAACCTCGGTATATCGTTTCCCGAAAACGCGCATCGGTTCCGCTGCCACTACAATACGATTCGCCTGTACCGGCATCTTAGGCATGATTGGCTTGACGAGTTCCTGCATTTTCTTGACATCGGCAACTATCTCGTATTCGACCTCATCCTCAGGCTGTGCCTGTTCCAGAAAGACAAGCTTCTGCTTTTCAATAGACTGAAAGACGGGCACTTCTTTGATGTTCTCTTTCAGATAATCTTCCTGGTTCATGGTGTTCACGACTGCCTTATAGGAGATATTGTCGGAGCAGGTCTCCTTGAAGGTCTCGAACAGGACCTTATAATGCGAAAATGCCGCCTCGTCATCGAAGCAAACGATATTCTCTCGCTGGATGCCGCAAAACGCCGATGCCGACATATTAGCACTGCCGGTGATGACTCGGACACGCTTATGGTCAGCGCTCTCCAAAATGAAGATTTTCTCGTGCGATTTCGTGTCCCGCGATACATACAGCTGCAAAGACCCGTCATCGAGGCGGTTCGCAAGGTTCCCTGCCGACTTAGACTTAGCGAGCCGCTGCACGCTGTCGATTTGCACCGACATGATGGCAGCGATGTCGTTGGCGATGATTTTCTCGCATCCGAACACGACTTCCGCATACGAGAACTTGTTGATGACCTTATTCACGAACTCGATACCGGACGAAAAAGTGATAGCATAGAGTCTGTCGAACCCGTCAAACAACTCTTCCCAATTCGTTTCGACCGTATCAGCATATACCGCTTTCACAACATTCAGCGCCTGCGTGGAGATGCTCGCCTTTGCCTTCGTGGTCTTGTTCGCCACGAGTTTGAAGGGCTTATCCGTCTGCCCTTCACTGTCCTCCACGTCCTCGCCGGGGTCCAAGAGTTCTTCCGGGCCTTCTTCGGTATATTCGGGGCTTTCCGATGCCATCATGTCCATCAGCGACATCTGATTTTCCAAGTCGTTTGCTTTTCTTCTTGCCATTTTGTACCTATCCTTCCTAAACAGATTTGGGTCATTTGTTGGTTTGGGTATAAAAGCGAGCGGTTACTTTTTAGCAACCAATTATTCATTCATGGTTTTTGTTTTTTCGGTTAAATCTGATTTTAGGTATTCCTAGTTTCATTTTACCACTTTAGCTGTCCCATTGTCCGGACTTCAAACCACTCAGCGCAAGTTTTATCCGCCTCAGCCGGATTTCATTCACCTTTTCTTGTATTCTCTTCGCGTTTTGTTGAATTTCGTGTCGTTTAATGAATACTAAAAAACGCTCACAGGATTTTTTGTAAATACAGCCTTGCATCGCTCTTTTTGTTTTCCAATTCCCATTGTATGCAATTTGCACGGCTGTGCAACTGCCCACAGAGTATCAAACTGCTGGAAATCATGCCGCAGAATATCAAACTGCTGGTAAAATCGGCTCGCTTCGCCACTGAATCGCTGTATTCACAAAACAAAAAGCCGTCCACCCAAAAAGATGAACGACATATATTTTTGCAGGATGGTTATGCTTGCGCTGCTTCTGTTTTCTGCCATTGTACAAGGCGGCGACCATATCGACCGCCTCATCCATCGACCGGCACTGGTAGCTGATGACCGTGCCGTTTCCGACCAGCATATTCCCGCTGCGCCAAAACGCCTTGGCATCGGTTGTGTAAATGATGCTGCCCTTAACATGCAGTTCTACACCGTTGTTTGTCGTGACCGTTTGCATATTGTACCTCCTAGAACCTTCGACCGCCGTACAGTCCCACGACCGTACCCAGTGCTTCGTCTTTCGACTGACAGTTGTAGCTAATGACCTTGCCGCTGCAGGTCAACATCCTGCCGCAGAGGTTGTAGGTCTTGCCGTCCGATGCCGTCATAATATTGCCGTAGCAATTCACCGTCACACCGGATTTTGTGTATACTACCATGTTTTCACCACCTTTTTCGGTTTTGTATGTTTTATATTTTTGCCTTTTAGCTCGCCGTACTTTGCCAAGACTATGCACAGGGCATCTCGGATAGTCTCGGCGTTCCCACAAATCCGACCGTTTTCGTCGATGATTTTAGACCCCTGCATCCAGTATGAGGTATCATCTGAGGCGAAAACTGTTTTGCCGTTGAGAACCAGCGTTACGCCGGATGCCGTTTCGATTTTTGCTATGCTCATATTCGTTCTGCCGCTTTCCTGTGCCGTTCTTCTTTTCTTGTTCGGCTCAGCCAAAATCAACACTATGCCGCCCGGCATATAAGCCGATTCCGTAAGCCTTGTTCACGGCCTTTTTGAGTTCTTCCGGAAACTCCTGTTCTTCTATTTCGTTTTTTCGGAATGCTTCCGCAAACGCCTTGTACAAGTCGTAGGTCTCCTTGTTGGGATTAAACGGTGCTGTTCTATAATATTCTGTCACTGACCATTTCTTGCCGTCGATGCTGGTCAGATAAAATCTGGTATTCGGAATCGGAATGCTTCCCATCATGTCAATCACCATCCTCCACGACCAAGGCGAACCCACTCGGTTTTCGTGGTGTGCGAAGTATGATGAGCATATACTTCATATTGCAGCTTGCGCTCATACTCTGCTCTTGACGCTTGTACTTCTTTCAGTTCTCTAACCGTGGAAAGGAGCTCATCCTCCCTACCTTTCGCTTCGCCTTTGGCAAAAGCTGCTTTTTCGGCCTCGTCGATGCGCTGGTATCTGCTCTTTCGTTCCTTTTCGATATAAAGCAGGCCATTGGCTACTACATCAAGGAACGCTTGCATCTCAGATTCCGGGATAGGTTCTTGGCTTTCTCTGCTTTTGGATATACAGCAAAAGCCCTCATCGTCGTAATGGATGAAATAGGGTGAGTTCGGAACCTGTTGTACTCGCATAGGGCACTTCCTCCTTCCGTCTCAAAGACAATTTGCCGGGACTGTCTCCCGTTGCCCGCTGCTCGCCGCGTGGAGGCTGTCTTTTGGAGCAGCTGCGCGGACAAAACCGCGCTTTTGAGTTACATCTCTGCGTTAAACAGGTTGCGGAGCTTGTAGGTGATATCCTCGCTGTTGCCGACGATAGCTGCCGCTTCGTTGATGGAAGCGAGCTCCGAAAGACTATCCGCTGCGTAGTTGTAGCTGATGGTGTAAATGGGGATATCCATACCGGCAATGATGTTTTTCGTATCGGAGAAGCCATATCCGGTATTGTTGTCACCATCCGTGAGCACAAAGATGATGGGCGTGCAATTCCCACCCAGTTCCTGAGATTTCTGGTAGATGCGGTCCATAGCAACGCAAAGACCGTTGTACATTGCGGTGCTGCCGTTCGCATCGAGGGAGTTCACGGCACCCTTATACAGAGTTTTCTGGGTCAGAGAGAACTGGTCAATGGGCAGGTATTCCCTGACATCTGAATCAAAGCCAATGATGCCGATATAGTTGTCGTCATTGATATACTGGATGGTGTTTATCATCGCGGTTTTCAGGGCATTCAGGGGTTCGCCGCGCATCGAGCCGGAAGTATCGACAACGAACTCTGCCACAATAGGAATGCCTGAGTCCTTCTCTTCTTTCCAGACACTCTGAGCCTGTGCGATGGTGTTGCCGTCGTATGCCTTGCCAGTATAAGCATAGTCGTCAAGACCATTGAACCCGTCCTTCGTCGCTTCTGCCTGATTCTGGGCGCAGAGGGAAACGAACGCAGCAATAACTTCCTTCTTTTCGGCCGAGATGCTTCCAATAGAATACAGGGGGTTATCATGCCGCACACCGAACGGGATGAACTCGTAGTTGCGCTGTAAGGTCGGGTCATTCTGATAAGACTGGTACTCCATCACGACACCGTCCACGATACCCTTGTCAGCCGACTGGACCATCTGCTGGGTCGTGAAGGATACGAGAGGGACGTTCGCTTGAAATTTCTGGAAATTCTCAACAGCAGCCGTATCGACAATCGTATCGCTGCCGCTGCTCGCAAGAGCCTCAAGCAGAAAATTAAGACCCGTAGCACTTGTGTAGGGGTTCGAGTATCCCATCATGAGTTTGCCATCGATGGTTGCGTTCAGAACGGAAGAAACAGACGCTTCACCGTATTCAGAGCGAAGCATATCCCCTGTCTTCTTTGATACGAGAATACCCGCCACATTGCCGACCAGACGGTCAGCCTCAACGGTCAATTCTACGCCCTCGTTCTTCACCAGCTCGCCAAAGAGCGTATTTGAGGGGGTATAGCACTCGGGCTGATACTTTCCCGTCGAGATGTACTCAGCCGCCGTACCGGACGGAATGGAGCGCAGGGAGACACTCATAGTCTTGTCTCCGGAAGTCTTGTTGTGCTGGGCGTTGAACTTTTTTGCCATGCTTGTCAGGAAAGAATCGGAGCCGGATTCTGCTGCTTTCTCGCCGGAAGAGAAGATTTCAATGTTGACATCACCGTTCCCCTCCACCACAAACGGGTAGGAGGAGTCGATATTCGGCAACTCATCTTTTGCGTCCAGAAACTCCGATACATCAAGCTGCTGCGGATTGACGGATACTTCCTGCACCCCGATACGTTTCATCTTGCTACTTAAATTGGCATATGCCTGCTCGGAAGTCATCGTGCTGATGCTGACATTCGAGTCGCGCAGCACAGTCGTCGAAAACACGCCGAGAACAACACCCACCACGGCGATGGTTGCAACTACAGGGAAAATATTTTTCTTCGTCACGTTAAGACTCTCCTTTCAAAATATCATATTGCTTCATAGCCTCGCGGCTGATTACTTCATCCTGCTCGATGTCCTGCGTCGTCTTGTTAATGACAGCATCGAGCTTTGACATTGCGAGCACAACCTCTGTATCCCACGGATTCTGGGCAGAACGTTGGTTCAGAGCGTATGCTAAAGAATCCAATCGGAGGATTAAGCGCTCATTGTCATGAACTACCTTATCCACGGTACTTACGATACCATTGTAGATTTCTTTCTTTTTCTGCGCTTCTTCTTTGTTTCCAAACGAGATAGAGCCTTGACAGAAAGCCTTGTATTCCGTTTCATCAAACATTGAAGCCGAGCGAATCGCGTCATCCAGTCGGTCATAGAAGATACGTTCTGCGGATTCCAATAACGTTAGGCACTTGGCTTGTTCCCCGGATGTCTTGCTATCCTGGGTCATGCTGTAGGCAACGGCCATTTTTTGCCCGAAGCGCCGTACCTGATACAGCATTTGGTCAGCCTGCTCTGAGAAGACGCTTTTTGTCTTTACTGCCGTTTGAATTTTGTTGGTATACAGCTCTTCTTTGCTTGTAGGCCGTTCAGATGCAGCAGAAGCCGCAGCTTTCTGCTTTTTGAGGAATTTGCGATATGCAATGTAGGCGCAGAGCAGCAGGAACAGGACTGGCGTGCCATATTTCGCAAGGAGGATAAGGAACAGCGATGTTCCGTGCATGTATTCGATAGTGTAATAGGTGCTGATATAGGTTTCGACCATGTAGACTATAGCCGCTGCTATGATAATCAAACTCACGCCGAGCATTAACTTCACCTCTTCGGTTTCAATCGATTTGATACAAAGCATCTTTTGTTTTTAATTATCTTCAATTCGCACAATTCAGCAACAAAGTCTTAACATGCAAAAAAGACAGTCACCTAAATTGGATGGCCACCATGAACTTTTCGTTTGCGTCACAACAGAAAAAAGGATGGCTCTTTCGAGTCACCCTCTTTTCATGTTGTCTTTAATCTTTGGCCTTTTTGCCTTTCATGATAGCCTTCTCTTCTTCGGTCACATCCGGTCGAAAATGAGTGACTTCCTCACCGTTGAGATTCTTCTCATGAATCAGATAGCCGCCTTCTGCGCGTTCCATTGCCTTGGCACCTCCTTTCTCTTTGTTATTCTCAGGCTGTTCACATTGAGTCATAATGTTGATGTTACGGTCTGTCTTTGCCTGGATGCTGTTGGCACGGACAATTTCGCCCATGTCGATTCCGGTCGCTTCTTTCACCGTCTGCATGGTTTGAGCCATCAGGATAGGAACGTTCCCGGAAACGCCGGATACGCCGGAGGCGTCACCGCCAATGATAGAAACCTTATCAATGCTGGACAAAGGCTGAGCCACGCTTTTGGCAATGTCAGGAAGAACCTTGATGAGCATTTCAGCCACAGCCGCATCGTTATACTGCTTATATGCCTCTGCTTTCTGTTTCATGGCTTCCGCTTCAGCCAAGCCTTTCTGACGAATCGCTTCAGCTTCTGCCTTACCGACAAGCTCAATGCCTTCTGCTTCCTGCTGCTTAGAGAACTTCTGTGCCTCAGCTGCACGTTCCGCCTCATATTTCTTGGCTTCTGCCTCTTTCTGGCGGCGGTACAGGTCAGCATCTGCCTGTTTGCGGACTTCCGCATCCAGTTTGCGTTGCTGGACCTCGGCTTCCTGTGCGGCAAGGTCTACCATTTTCTTCTGCTTGGCGATTTCAGCATCCGCTTCCGCTTCTTTGATTTCTTTGGCGCGGAGATTCATCTGAATCTGACCGGCAGCATCTGCGTCAGCCGCAGCTTTATCAGCTTCAGCTTTCAGCTTTGCCTTGGCGAGCTGCAATTCATTGTTGCGTTTTGCAATCGCAGTCTGCGCTTCAACTTCCTTGGCATTTGCAGCCATCTCAGCATCGGCCTTCGCGCAGGCTACATCACGGGCAGCCTGAGCACGGGCAATTTCAGCCTGTTTTTTCACAAGCTCTTCCTGTTCAATGCCGATAGCCTCAATGACGCCGTGGTTGTGGCCCTGAACATCCACCGCATCCCTGATATCCTGGACGTTAAAAGTCACGACCTCAAGTCCCATCTTAGCAAGGTCGGGGCGAGCATTCTCGATAACGCTCACAGCCATCTGCTTGCGGTTCGTCAGAATTTGGTCGACGGTCATGTCAGAGACAATCTCACGCAAATTGCCCTGCAGAACGTCATTAACTTTCTCATTGATGCCCTGCTCGTTCATGCCCAGAAAGTTCGAGATGGCTGCCTGTTGGCGGGACATGATGTACGCCTTGGCGTCTTTCAGACCGGATGCCTTCACTTCTTCATCCAGAACGGTAGAGTTTTCGCTGTAGACTTGAATCGTGACAACAGAGTCAATCCAGAGACTTACGCCGTTCTTCGTCTTAACACCTGTTTCAGGAGTTTTGACGTCAATTTTCAGAAGGCGCATATTTAGCCGGTCAGCCCGCTGAAGAACGGGCAGAACAAATGTACCTTTTCCGCAAACTACTTTAGGCTTAGACAGACCAAAGCCGGTCACAACGATAGCCTCCGTGGGCGGAGCTTTCTTGTAGCAGAGAAATCCAAAGAGAATAATCAGGGCTGCCACAATCGCAATCACATATACCATAATTTTTGTTTCTCCATTCGTAAAATAGTAATAAAACTATAAGTCAGGACTTGCGTCCTGTGGTCCACTTCGCCAATGTTATGCACTGTTTTAGCCTTTCGACATGACGCTCGCACTTCTCCTCCCCTCGGAGATGTTTAACGAAACGCCTGCAGAGCTCACCACTTGTGGAGCATGGATAAGGTGCCTATATTATTAGTACACAACGTAGTTTTCCCCACTGCCGGAGCAATGGGCTTAGGCTAATCAACTGGGCTTACAGGTTGCCCCGCAAGCCCCGTCTATAACCGGCGAACCGGTTTAGGCGGGGTTGTTGACTCTTTTAGCTGCTAAGATTCTCATTCCTACTGCATCGGTATCGCCCCATCTCGCAATCGCTCTGTCTTTAATTGTCCGCAATTCGCACGATTCCGCAATAAACAAAACCCACAGGTGAGAGAATGACCTGTGGGCTTCGAAAAGAGGTAATTATGCGCAAGCAGACACGGCATCGATTCGTGGCGACCAACTACAATCACTACAAATGTCTCTTGCCGTTTCTCTTGTACAATTCTTATTGTACGAAGTTCGCACAGCAGCGCAAGGGTAAACTTGCCAAGACTAAGATATTTTTGAGTTTGACTTCTGGTGTTTGTTTTTTTGCACTCATTTTCGAAAACTACCATACAATACCCCTGGCACAAAATGAGATACACCTCCAGCTACAACTCAAGAGCCCCATCCAAGATGACGGGGCTCTAGTTTTATATATTAGGGCAACAATAAATCTCGTGCATAAAGGTTAAGTATTCATGAACAAAGTTGCGATTTTGGCCCGTCCATCTGTAAAATATGATATAATTATGTTAGAAAGAATTGTGGGAGGAGAAAAACAGGCTATTCAACTTTTTCCGGGGGTTTGACCAATTCACAAGTACAAAAATCCATAAAGGAGGTGAATCACCTTGAAAGTACATAAAGGCTATAAATTTCGGCTAGAGCCTACAGAAGAGCAGGAAGTAAAAATCAATAAAACGCTCGGCTGCTGCCGCTTTATATATAACTCTATATTAGATAGGCGAATAAAAGCCTATAGGCGGCGCGGCGAAAGCATGAGCTATATTGATACGCAAAATCTACTTCCTCAGATGAAGACCTATCTTCCTTGGCTTGCTGAAGCGGATAGCCAAGCACTCAAATATAGCTGTCGTCAGTTAGATAATGCCTATAAAGGCTTTTTCAAAGACGGTAAAGGATTCCCTCAATTCAAACGAAAAAGAGGAGAAGAAAGTTATACAACTACTAAAGCAAAAAGCATTAAAGTTGACGATAAGTACATTCAGCTTCCTACACTTGGAAAGGTGCGCTATCGCAAAAGCCGCAACATTGAAGGTCGTATTTGCAAGGCAACAATCCGTCGTTCAGCAAGCGGAAAATACTATGTAAGCATTCTTTGCGAAGTAGAAGTAGCACCGCTTCCTGTTAAGAATGTCGCTATCGGCTTGGATGTTGGCATCAAATCTTTTGCTGTTGACAGCAATGGAAACGAACATCCAAACCATAAGTATCTACAGAAAGCGGAAGCTAAACTAAAGCGTGAGCAGAAAAAACTGTCACGCAAGAAGAAAGGCTCTGCCAACTGGGAAAAGCAGCGCATCAAGGTGGCTCGCTGCCACGAAAAAATAACCAACAAACGAAAAGATACCCTACATAAGTTGTCGTCCACACTGGTGAAAGAAAACCAAATCATCTGTGTAGAAGACCTCAATGTAAAGGGTATGGTTCGTAATCGTAACCTTGCTAAAAGTATTTCTGACGCTTCTTGGGGAGAATTTTTTCGACAACTTGATTATAAATCCAGTTGGGCAGGAAGAGTAGTTGTCAAAGTACCAACATTCTATCCAAGCAGCCAGACCTGTTCCTGCTGCGGATACCAAAACAAAGAGGTTAAAAGCCTCAATGTGCGGCATTGGGTCTGCCCGAAGTGTAATACATCACACGATAGGGATAAAAATGCAGCAGAAAATATTCTAAAGAAAGGAATGGACATGCTGGCTATGCCAGCCACCTCATAACCACAGGCGAACAGTACGGTCAGGACGACCGAATCTTAAAGTCTGTGGAGAGTGAGCCTCTATCAAGGGCTGCGGCCTGCGATAAGCTCGCTCTATGAAGCAGAAATCCATACTGAGTAACGGGGCAACCCGTGAAAAGTTGGAAGTCCGAAAAACAATGACGGTCGGGGATATTCTTGTAAGCATCAACCAAGCAAGTCTCGAGACGATGTTACCCCTCACTGCAGTGCAGACAAGTGCTGACATTGAACGGTACTACAAAGAAGGCTACAGTATCGGTATAACGGCCACTGAATTCGCTAAAAAGTATCCGAGACTCCCCGTCGACAAGATTTATGCTGCGCACAATATGCTTGCTCCTCTTTATTATTGCGAGCTCGATAGCACGACCGTTCCCATTGTTCTCTCTCTGAACATTTACGGGGACAAGCGTCTGGCTGTGAACAGCGAATCGGATGAGAAATTCCAGCAGAGAGTTTTAGGCGCAGCTGAAAACATTTCAACGGGAAATGCCCCCTTTATCCGCAGTTACCTTTTCTCCCTGGAAGACAGCCTTCGTGTGTCTGTTCTTTCCAGGTACATTGAGTTGTCTAACCCTGACGAGGACCTGTACTCACTCTTTCTGGACCTTTATCGTACCAGCGACTTTGGTTTCTCTGCTCTCAAGGAGGATGACCTCCAAAAAGTCTTTGCCGGAAAATCTCAGAAGCAAAAGCAGGATACTATAAAGAGGCTATCCAGCCTGCCGGATGTTGTGACCATCTATCGCGGGGAAGGGAGTAAGTCAACTCCATACGAGAAATCTTTCTCCTGGACCACAAGCTACAAGGCAGCCTGTTTCTTCGCCTGCCGCATCCCGAGTCTCGAGAACAGCAGAATCATCACTGCCCATGTCAGCAAATGTGACATCATCGAGTATTTTCCGAATGATGAAGAAAAAGAGGTCCTTGTCCCACCGGCTGCCGTAAAAGATAGAAAGGTCGATACACTATACGGCATTAACGCTCTGACAGATGAAATTCAGGAGTTCTACCCTCTCTACCAGCGCTACCGGAGCCGCATTTCCACTCTGTATGATGCTTATGGCCGGGCTAATGATGATGTCGATGACAGTCACGGAGCAAAGTCTAGGGACATTTATTATGACACAGCCTCCGACTGCAATTCGGCAACTGCTTTCCTCATCGAGTACCATTGCTTGGATGACCGCAAGGCTCTTGCAGACCTCAAAGTATCCAATATCCGGGACAAAGAACGGGTGTGGCTGCTATATACGATTCTCAAGGATGCAGATGCTTTAGACCGTGTGCGGTTCGGGATGCGGGCCGTGGACCCTAAGTATTTCCGCAACGAGATAACCCACAAACTACTGCCCACTGCGCAGAGCTGTGTAGGGCAGCTGAAACTATGAGGAGGATACTGTGCAGAACGAAAATGGTGTTTTGGCAGTGCAGGAAGATTTCGGTAATGCCTTAGTCGATAAATACGCACCGGTATGGGATAAGAAGTATCGGAGCAAAGGCGAGTCTATCTGGGTATTTCAGAGAAGAACCCTGTCCAGCGCTTGCCAGGTTGCGACGACATTGCATGACATAGATTTTGGGAAAGCATCTACTTTCCTCTTTCACCTGGCCCGTGGAGCTGAGGAGTGCAAACCCATCATTGATGCCGTCAGCTCTCAGGTAGAGCTTGCCATGGCAAACCCCGACAAGTTCATTAAAGGCTATCATCAGTTTTTGCAGGGGCTCACAAAGCCCGTCAAGAAGAATAAGGACTATGCTCTGTATTTCAAGGCTATTGCTTATGCGCAGGAATGTGTTCATTCAGGATTATCCATTGACGGAAATGTGGAACGTAATGATTCTGTCCTGTACGCGGTAATCGATATGCTGATGCAGGGGAGCGAATACCTCAAGCCTCAGGAATTCGATATTGTGAACAACATTGTCGGTATCTCAACTGAGAACGAGCCAATCATCATCCGGGACCCCTATCCCCTCGCCGATGTTCCTGTCTATTATAGTGATGCTCTTTTCAACAATCGGCCATACGATAAATGCGATTTTCAGATTTCTGAAGATAGACGCCTGGATATGGTCTTTTCGTACTACAAGCGTTATGGCTATGAGAATGTAGCAGATTTCGATAGTATCAACGACCTCGCTTTGCTCTCGCATTTGTATACAAACACGGTCCTTTCGATGGCCACCTATGTGAACGAATATACCGTGGACATGCTGCCGGACAAGCCGCTGATTGAGAATACTCCGAACATGTGGTCCTGGTGGCCAAAGCCCATCTCACCCAAATATACAACAGAGTTTCTGAAAGATACGCTGCACCATCGCCGCAGAACTCTTCCCGCCAACGGTGCATTGTTTCAGTTTGATGCCTGCCAGCTGATACAGGAAATTAAGCTGAAAGAGACTTGCCGCGACAACGAGATTGTGTGTCTGTATAAAATCGTAACCAAGTTCGGTGACCTGGCCGGATACTATAACACAAGCACCGAGTGGTTTTATATTTTGACTGACCGAGCTCAATTTCCAGAGCTGGTTGACAGCGTCACGAATCTGATTCTCTGGCTGTACACTTCTCTCGCCTGTGATTTGCCGGATGTCCTGCCCACTGATGCGTCGTTTCGGTCTTCGTTTGTGACACACGCGGATGCTCCATTCGGGATTCGTTGTCTGATGATTGGCGGAAAGCCCCGCGATTATCGCAAGAAAGGCAATGATGACGACGAGCCGCTGCGGGTGTTCGACAAATCCAAATATGATGCTTCGTCCAAAAACATCAATGGTTTCATTCGCCACCTGCCTGCCGGACAGAAAGCAAGCGAACGTGCCATCCTGATAGCTGAAAGCTATGGCTATGAGCTGAAGAGTGATGAAACTTATGTCACGCCGTTTGTGAGAAGACAATGGCTGAAAAAGAAAACTGAAGAGTCAATAACCCACGACTAAAGTCGCGGGTCTCCTTGCCCTGATTTATGAAGAAAAGCGCCCACCGAAAAATGGTGAGCGCTTTTATTTTTTCATTCCAAAAAGCCGGAGAGTTTTCCCATTCCAGAAAACTTTTTCCAAAAATGCCAAAAGTTTTCTGAACTCAGAAAAGTTTTGCTGCTATTCCAGAAGTTTTTTGGAATGGGAAAATCATGCGACTATCATTGGGGGTTCACTATCGGCGTTGCAGTTCTTGCCTGCGGGTCAATAGAATAAGTGGCATCAATGTATACCGTATTGTTCCCTGTGTCTTTTCTCACAAAAACTGGCATTACAATTTCTGTGATGGATGTTGGGTCGTTGCCATTCTCTGCATAAGTTTCAGCATATTCTTGCCAACGAATGTCAACATAGGCGTTGGAATGTGGTTCCAGTAGTGCCGCTCCTTCCGGGGTACATTCAAAGCCATTGATAGAGCCTTTGTCCAAAATGATATCGATACGGTCATCCGTCTTGTTCTGATAGTAGGCTTTCGCCGTATAGCCCATGAAGCTGTCGGAATAGAATCCGCAAATGACCATGCTGCAGGCATTATTGTCGAACAGCACAATATCCGTGGGCTGAATCTCGTGTTTTGGTTCTGTCGCGTTCTCTTCACCTTTCGGATAAATCACAAAGTCATCATCGACAGGGTCATCACGATTCGACACATCCCATTCTGCTTCATCATAGACATCGATGTGAAGTTTGACGGTATCGATGTCTTGCGGTTTCACTCCATAGATTTCCAGTCCTGCTTTATCCCACGAAACGACCTCGGTGGTTTTCACTCCTGGTCCAATTTCCGGGAACCAACTGGTATCTGCCGGGATTCCATTCAAGGACGAGCTGCTTGTGATAGCACAAAGAGTTTTGTCATCCGTTTTATTTTGGAAATCAACGGTCCAGTAGTAGCCATAGCTGTCATCATACCCCACGTTCTGCAAGATGATGGTACAGGTATCGTTGTCGGCAATCGTCTGTGGCTGGAAGCTCTCATCGAACCGGATGTCGGGTTCAGCCGTTGCATTATCGGCAGCACTACTTGCAGTACTCGTTGAAGAGTCTCTGGTGCTTTCCTCGGAGGATGCAGCATCAGATGTAGCTGCACTGCTGGCAGCAGTACTGGTAGTGTTAGAGCTGCTACAGGCGGCCAGGGAAAGGGCAAGCAAAGCCGAAAGTGCTAATGATACAACCTTTTTCATGATTTTCTCCTTTTTTCTTTGTATAAGCCTATTATACATCAAAAGCGCTTCGACATTTTACAAAATGAAGGCCGGGAAAGTTAATAATTTTAATCGCAGGAGGGCGTCAAATTATTTCGATGTTGTCACGGAATTTGTCTGAGGGTTAATAGTGAAAGTCTCATCTACATAGATGTCCCGAGTATTGAAATTGTTTATAACGATTGGCATCACCATTTCGGTGATAGAGGTGGGGTCTTTACCGTTGGCCTCATAAGTATCCAAATAATCGCGATAGTAGATGTCTACATAGGCATTAGTGTGCGCATCAATTCCCATTGTATCTGTTTCAGGGAAGCATTCAAAGCCATTTATGGAACCTCCACTTCTAAAGGCAAGCATGATTTCTTTATCTGTTTTGTTTTCGATGTAAGCTTTAGCCGTGTAACCGTCCAGGCCATCGGGGTCAAATCCACAAATCATCAGAGCGCAAGCGTCATTGTCGGCCAGTACGAGGTCTGTGGGTTGGGTTTCATGCTTTGGCTCGGTTGCGTTTTCTTCCCCTTTTGGATAAACCACGAAATCGTCATCAACAAAGTCATGCCGTGGGATAACATCATAATCTAATTCGTTATAGACATCGAGATAAAAACTTACCGTATTGATATCCTGCGGATTGATGTTATAAATTTTAAGCCCGGAACTTTCCCAATGATGAATCTCCGTTTCCTCTTGACCAGGTTCAACACTCGTAAGCCAAAGGCTCGCACCCACGCCATTCAATGTGCAGTCGCCAAACGAGTAACCGAGTTTTTTATCTGATGTCTTATTCTTGAAGTAAAGCTTCCAATAATAGCCGTAATCATCATCGTAGCCTACGCTCTGCAAGATAATGGTGCATTCTTCATTATCAACAAGTGTTTGTGCCTGGAAATCATTATCGTATGTAATTTTGGGTTCGGGGGACGGCGTAGGTAAATCGCTGCCTGTGCCGTTCCACACCCTTTCATATGTTTTGCCGTCTTCTGTAGTATATGTCTCTCCTACTTTAATCCCGTCAGGGCTGTAATCTTGCGTGCTATTGGAAGTGCTATTTGACGAAGCACTTGACGACGAAGCACTTGACTTGGATTCACTTGAGGCTGCAGCAGAACTGTCTGCCTTGCCACAGGCAGCCAACGAGAGGACGAGCAAAGTCGAAAGTGCTAATGATACAACCTTTTTCATAGTGTTCTCCTTTTTTCTGTTTGTCAGAGCCATTATACACCAAAAGCACTTTGACTTATTTATTTTGGGAATATTTATCGCCAATTTGAGCGGATTGCACAAATAGCAAGAAGAAAATCAGTGCATATATGCTTCGACATTTTCCTTTCCCCTCTGCATTTTCCAGAACGAAACTTTTAATGCAGGCTTTCCCAAACGAAACTTTTGGGAGTTGTGATTTGAACTTGACAGCATTTGCGGCAGCTGAGATTTTGCTATTCGCCTGTTCCGATTGTCTCACCACAGATACGAAGCAGCACATTTCGCTTTTGTGAGATACATCTCATATTCGGAAAGGCTGCGACAAAATTCTGAGGTTTCAGCGGCTCGCTTGCGACATTTTTCCAACTTTTTGGGCAGCAAAAAAGCCCTACCAGAATGGTAGAGTCTTTGCATGTTTTCTTTCGGTCATACGAGTAGGAAGCGTCACTTATCCGATATTTTTTCGCGCAAAAAAAATGAACTTGCTTCGAGGTGAAGCGTAGCAAGTGCTCAGCAAGTTTTTAGCAAGTTCGTAGCAAGTATGCAACAAGCTCATGACAAGTACAATGTCTACTTTTCCGTAGCAAAAAGAAAAGCCACCAAACGATTTCACTCGCTTGGCGGCTTAGCTATATTCCTATACTGTTTTATCAAAACAACTCATCCAACTTCTCGCTCAGCGTCCCATCCTTTGCATAGGGTAGCGCATTACAGATACGGAAGTTATACTGCTTTCCGTTATGCTCCTCAGAGAAACCCAGAATATAGTTGGCTGCAATGCGATAGATAATTTCGGACGGGGCCAGACCGTAGACCTGCTTTTCAAAGATATGTTCCAGCCGCTCCTTGGGGTTCGGGAATGCGGCCTTTACGCCATCACTCCTCATATAGTTTGTTCTCAATTTCGTTTAAGCACTCAAAATATTTTTCTTTGCCACCAAAAATCTGTTTAACAGCTTTTAGAGGTGTGAGGCCAATATCCGCAAACTGGGGCTGAGCAAAAATATTTTTTACATCGCGCAAGTTGGTGAAATTGGTTTCCGCATAGGCATCCAACAGAAGCCGAATGACTTCTTTCTTTTCATCATCAAATTGTTCCAAATACTTGGCAATAGCGGCAGAATGTGTGTGCTGATGCTTACTCATTGGCGGTTCAATATCATAGCCCATGTGGGCGATAATATCAAAATCATCCACCGTATAACCATACTGTGTCTTGTATCCTGAACTCCAATCGATTCCAAGCAACAGTTCTGATGCAAAGCGAGCCTTATCGTTTGCCAGCAGCCACGCTGCACGGAACTCTTCAAAGGTAGGATATTGCGTGATAATATTGTTCCGAATACAAGAGGAAATGTTCTGCGTTACGAGGTTTCCGTTCAAGTCCAGATACTGAACATCCTCACCAACAATGCTGACATCTACGCCATTTACACGGGCCACTCTATGCGGAACAACTGGATGTACTGGCGGCGGGTCAACGGGCTTGATAGGTGGCTTCGGGAAATCATTACCTTCCGGAACATCGGTAACCGTAACAGGTGTACCATCAAAAGCCGGGTCATTGAATTTCAGATAATTCTTCCGGAAGTCCAAAATGGTGAAATACATTTTAGACTTTTCTTCACCATCGCACTCATAGCTTTGCTTGATACGAGTGCCGCGACCAATGATTTGCTTAAACTCCGTCATAGAGCCAATCATGCGGTCCAGAACGACAATTTCACAAGTCTCGGCATCAACGCCTGTGCTCATCAGACGGCTTGTAACAGCGATAACGGGGTACTTCTGAGAAGGGTCAATAAAGTTATCGAGCTGAGCCTTGCCGACATCATTATCGCCTGTAATTTGCATAATGTAGCGTGGGTCTTCGGTAACAAGGTCCGCGTTCTCATTTTCCAGCAGCCGAACCATTTCCTGACAGTGCGGAATGTCCTCACAGAACACAATGGTCTTAGCAAACCGCATATCATTGGTCTTCATAAAATCACTGATACGCTTTGCGACCATCTGGCGGCGTTCTGCCACGACAATTTTACGGTCAAAGTCTTCCTGCCGATACAAACGGTCTTCAACGGGATTTCCGTCTACATCTTTCATCCCCTTGGGCGGGTAGTAGCCATACTTATCAATGTTCAGTTCAACGCCGATAACTTTGTAGGGGGCGAGGAATCCATCTTCAATGCCTTGTTTCAACGAATAAGTGTAAATCGGATTGCCGAAATACGCTGCATTGCATTCGTCCTCGGCCTTTTCACGCTTAGTGATGGCTTTTTCTACAGCCTTTTTCGCACGAGCAATGCCTTCGATGTCATTACTTGATACCGCAGCATTATACTCAGCGCGGGCATCCGTTTCGGCCAGAATAGCTTCTTGAATGCCACCGTCTTTCGGTGTGGCTGTCATACCAATTTGTACGGCAGAAGAGAAGTAGGCCAGAATATCGTGCCAGTTAGAATCTTTAGATGCCGAGCCACGGTGACACTCATCAATGATAATAAGGTCAAAGAAATCACGAGGCAGCAGCTTATAATAATCGTGGCCTGCCTCACCGTCACGACCACCTGTTTTAAGCTGCTGATACAGGCCGAGAAAGACTTCCTTGGATGTGTTGATATTCTTGTTATCAATCTTCTCCATTGCTTCGGCAAAAGGCTTAAAATCTTTACGCATGGTCTGGTCAATCAGGATATTGCGGTCTGCCAGATAAAGAATTTTCTTGAAAGTACGGGTTTTCCAGAAGCGATAAACGATTTGGAAACTGGTATAGGTTTTACCCGTACCAGTAGCCATAACAATCAGAATGCGCTTAGAGCCGCCCATAATCGCTTTTACAGCACGATTGATAGCAATGCGCTGATAATAGCGGGGCTTCTTTCCGGTAGAAGTCGTGTAATACGGATATGTATAAACATCGGCTTCTTCCTGCGTAAATTGCGACTCTTTCTGATAACGCTGCCACAACTCGTCTGCAGTCGGGAAATCTTTGATTTTCATGGGCTTATTCAGACCGGAAATCATATCTTTTTCAATAAGGTCATCGCCATTGGTTGCGTAGGCAAACGGAACATCAAGAATATTTGCATATTCAACAGCCTGTGAATATCCTTCATCCGCACTATGGTCAATCGCCTTGGCCTCAACAATAGCAAGCGGAATATTATCCCGATAAAGGAGCAAATAGTCCGCCTTTTTCGGCTTGCCACGATGAGCCATATTGTATTCATCTACGGAAATACGCCCATCAGTGAAGTAATATTCCATCAGGACCTTATCGACATCCTGCCAGCGTTCCGAAATGACCGGAGTAATGTGTCTGAGTTTTGTAGTTTCCTCATTTTTCTGCTGGTCAGGGTCAATTGATACGGGCATAACCAAACACACCTTTCTTTAGAGTTTTTCTTCCAAGCTGTCACACAATGGCAAGAGTTTATCGAGTTTTTCTACAATACGCTGCTGTTCTTTAATAGGTGGAACAGGGAAAGGTAAATTCTTGACTATATCCACACCGAGTTCTGTTTGATTTGTGCTGCCAGTACATTTCTTTTCAAAATATGGTTGAAAATATTTTAAACAGTACATCACATATTTTTTATTGAGTTTTGAGCTCGTGCGAACAACTGTGACATGCGAATCTGGAACCACGGGGAAATGTCTTGGATTATCAGATTCTCTATAAAAGCCGACACGCCCCAAGGTTCCGTTTCCTGTTGAGTTGATAACCGTATCTGCATCCTGCATATATTCACTATTGGGATATTTCTTAGCCTTATCCTCATCTAAAAACAAAGCTAAATCCATATTTATATATCCAGCTTTTGTATTACATTTTTGTGCAAATACGAGAATATGACTATTCGGTGCGTATGTGGGAGATTTTCCGCGCTTAATATTTTTAATTACAATATTGTTTAATTTTACCCATCGCCACGACTCAGGGACATCAAAAGGAATATCGGTCAGATTTTCTAGGTCATCTTTTTTGATTTCTTTTTTTGCAATTAACTCATTTCTTTCCTTTTCAATTGCGAGTAGCAGTTCATCTACATTTCCATCTTCCCGCAACTGTTCCGTCAACTTTCCCTGCATAGCGGCCTGCAAAAGTGCGGCTTTCATATCTCCGGGGAAGGCTTTGTGGAGAGCATTGAGTTCGTTCTCGACCTTTTCCAACTCATCGATTTTCGCCATCAATTCGTCTACGCGGGCAACGATGCGATGTTGTTCGGCGAGGGGAGGAAGAGGAATCAAAAGATTTTTTGCCTTATTTGCACTGAATCCTGCTTTGTCGCCAACTGCTTTTTCGTTAATAGCGGCTTGAATCAGTGGGCTGCAAATAACGAGATGAATATAACTCCTGCACTGTTCGTTTACGCAACGAATAATAAGGACATGCTGATTTACATTGCCAATATCAAAATCATTTGGGACAATAGCACATCTGCCTATTGAACCACCTGTAATATTCAATAACATATCCTTAGCTATTACTGCGCTGCCAGCTCGCTTACTAGCCAATTCCTCAGAGATGTAAACCATGCCCTCGTAATGTAAACCATCATTATAGACATTCATCGAACGGATAAATTTAATCCCGTCTGTTTTGTATACATCAGAGTTCTTTCCTCCCGGAGGTGTATTTCCAGCGCCAATTTTCAAGCACAAATCGCCAAGCTTAGCCCAACTCCAACTGTTGGAAACATCAAAAGGTCCTTCATCTTTTGCAATAGTTTCTAACGGATTTTCCCTTTTTGTTCTCTTTTCAGTAATCAGTTTAGCTTTTTCTGCTTGAATCTCTGCCAGTAAATCTTTGGCATCGCCATCTTCTGGAAGTTGCTCTGTCAGCTTGCCTTGAATAGCAGCTTGGAGTACGGTCTGTCTCAGTTGTTCTGCAATACCTGCCATTTAGACTCCTCCCAGCAGCTTCTTGATTTCATCGAGTTTCTCATCCATCAACTTATCCAATTCGGCGCGACGACGGACGAAATTATCCATCGTTTCTTCCGGCGACAGAATAATCTTTTCTTCTGTCGGATAGCCACAAAGGTCAAGATTGTACCCGCCAGCCACAATTTCATCAATGGTATATTTCTTTGCCTTATAGGTGGTTGTCATCGCATCGTCTTCTTTTTCATCAACGATTTCGTGCTTATTATCCCACCATTCACGAACACAATCGAAGTGTTTGTTCTCCATCGGCTTAGTTTTGCTAAAATGCTTATAGCCCTCTGGCATATCCAAGCGATAGAACCATACTTCCTGCGTGGATTCTCCCTTATCAAAGAACAACAGGTTCGTTGCGATAGAAGTATACGGAGCGAAGCAGCTCTGCGGCAAACGAATAATCGTATGCAGGTTGCATTCTCTCATCAGATACTTTTTGATAGCAACCTTTGCATTATCGTTGCCAAACAAGAATCCATCCGGCAGAACAATAACACCGCAACCACCTGCTTTAAGGCGCTTCACAGACAGGACCACAAAAAGGTCAGCAGTTTCGGAAGAACGCAAATCAGCCGGGAAGCTCTTTATATCCTCCTCCAAAGCAACGCCGCCGTAAGGAGGATTCAGAGCACAGTAGTCCACAAGGTCCTTACCGTAGAAATCATTGAGATTCTTTTCAGAAAGAGAATCGCCATAGCGAATATTCGGAAGCTCAATGCCATGCAGCAACAGGTTGGTGACATTCAGCTTGTAAGCCAGCGGCTTTAACTCACCACCACGAACTGAAGTCTGGAGTTTCTGCTGCATCTCAGTGTCACCGGGCTTAACCTGCTTCTGCATGTGGTCCAGAGCGGAAATCAGAAAACCACCCGTACCTGCAGCCCAGTCAGCCAGAACGCCGCCAACCTGCGGGTTTACCTTTTCAATAGCAAAGTTGGTAATAGCACGGTTGGTATAGAATTCACCCATAGTTCCCGCGCTCTGCAAACCACGAAGCAATCCTTCATACATATCGTTGAAGTCATGTGCAGCACCGGAATCTTCAAGGTCAACCTCATTGAACAGGTTTACAACATCACGGAGAAGATAGCCATTCTTCATATAGTTGGTGGCATCGCCCATGACATCTTTGACCAAAAGACTTCTGTCATCAGTTTTATCGAACGGAATCTTCTGAACTTGCTTATAGCCTTTGGCAAATTTCATTTTGGCTTTGTCGGTGATTTCATTGCCGTTCTCATCAATAGGCACATCAACGGTAATCGGATTTCCACCCAGAGCCGGAATTAGTTTATTATTTACGAAGTCCAGCAGGTCAGGGCCTGTCATCTGTTCTTTCACAGATGTTCCAACGGCCCAATCACGCCAACGATATCCTTTCGGAATGACGGGGACATAATCGTCATCGAGTTCTGCTTCTTCTTCCTTGTAATCATAGACTTTTAAGAAAATGAGCCAAACAATCTGCGCCAATCGTTGGGCATCACCATCAACGCCGCTGTCCTTTCGCATAATGTCCTGAAGCCTCTTAATCAAGCTTGCTAAACTCATGAAAATCCACTCCTTTTTTGAGGTCGGCAAACAGAGACTATCATCGCAGATGTGCCACCCCCGCGCAGCGCAGGAAGCAGCCGAAGCTCATCCTTACGGAGTATGCTCCGTAAGGAAAGGGACGTCCCTTTCGCGCTGATTGTTATTTATGAAAATGTTTCTTGCTATTTTACATGGCAGCCATTTTGCCCAGGTTGCATCTATATTATTTGGTGCTTGCTTTTTATTGCTGTGCAGCTTCCAACAAGAATCTGGCCTTTTCCTGAACTGCATGTTCCAACATCTTGAGCCGCTCATCACCGAGATTATACCGACTATGCTTTTTGAACTTGAAAGTCAGCAAATGCCGCAGCTCCTGTTTCTGTTTTGGTCCCATAACATGATAAGCGACTTCATCGAAGTTTGCATACAGAGCTGGAGACAATGTCTTTTCCTGCTCGGAGAGATTGTTCAAGTCATCATCCATAACATAACAGTACAAAGACAACCCATTATCGAAGATGGGCGCAGGCTTTAGCAATTGATTTGTGTGGTTATCTACCAGGAAGCCGAAGTTACCAAGATGTCGGTCCGTATTTCGAATCACAGCATCCAGAACCAGCATATCTGCTAGGTCATCTTTCCAACCGTGAGCGTCATACCAGGCAACAATTTGGGAAATCTTGGAGGTTTCAATAAGCGTGGATGCCGGAACGAAGGAAATATCTTTGCTCGTGAACAGCTCACAGGTGGAGCAAAGCATTCCTTTCCACTTGGAAAGTCCATAAGAGATATGGTCAATTCCCATTGCCTCAGCTACCTGTGCGGCATAGAACTCAGAGTAGGGTTCTTTGCCAGTATTGGCAAAACCGCTTGTCCCGCCCTTGTAAAGCAGAACTTTACCGTCTTTTCTACGCCATGCCTTTGGTAGCATACCATTCGTTGTGAATTCAGGAGAAGACCGGAATTTCGATGCAGGAGAACTGCCGTAACCTGTAAAAGCAATTTGCGATAGCACTTGACTGAATCGATTGTCGAAAAGGTTTACCTGCGCGAAAGTTTTTGGGTCATCCGGATAAGTGACCCAATAGCAATCGGTTAGGGAGAGTCCTTTGCAGATTTGTAGGATACCGATGAAATCATTCTCGCTCAAGCCATTTTTTGATAGGAAATTCTGAGCATAAGCTCTGTTTGCAGGAATCGTCCGGTGCCGCAGCCAACGGGTCAATGATTCGTTGGTGGGCTTCATACCAAGGGGTAGGTACGTCGCTTTATCTTTGTTTGTTGAGGTAATGGCAACGTCAATACCGTCAATGGTTCGTTCGGCTGTAAAATGGAGCAGGATATCATCGAATTGTTTCAGCACCAAATCCATAAAGCGCCCTCCTTTCACAAATAATTTATAGAAATATTATAGCATATAGCGCTGTTCCTCTCAATGTTTGTTTTAGCAGCACTTATGCAACTTTGACCGTCTCAAATTCCCAGGTAACGGTATCCACAATACAGAAAGACTGCGACCCGTACGGAGTCCCGTCACGATAGGTCGAGAAAGTATCACAGGAGAGCACTCCACCTTCCAGATACACTTCTTTGACTGGCGTATGCCCTACCACTTGCAGATATTTGCCGCCGCGATACAAACGTTTTGCGTTCTGATTCGGAGACAGTTGCGGGCGATACCAAATGGGAGAGTCCGCTGCCCACATTGTCTCACAGCCCATCTGGTTGATAGCTTTGATAACCGCGAGAACATTTTTGCGGTTCTGTGGTGCTACCCGGAGTTGAACAAAGAGATTTGCAAGGCCGCCGTGCATGAAAAGTGTTTTGTCAATTTTGTGGATATAGGCAATTTGGCTTTTCTTTGGCAAGGCATTTGTCAACTTTTTAATTTCTTGACACACGAGTCCTCTCTTTTCCGGATGGAATCCGGTTTCCGGTTTTCCCCAGATGTAGCTCAGGTCATGGTTGCCATAGCACCAGAGAGTCTCAGGATATTTCTTGGCAAATGCAATTGCAGCATCGTAGGTTTCCAGATACTGCGCATCATCATGTACCCCGAAATCATCTGCCAAGTCCATAAGGCAGACGGCCTTGTCCGCAATGCCTTTTTTCATGATGGTATCTGCCTGCGCAAACATCCAGGGGTTCAAATGGCAATCTGGAATGACTAAGACCTTCATGGCTCTTCACCTCTCTTTTTTGTGTTTACTATTTAGATTATATACGATTCGCACCGAACGTCGAGAATTCCGTTCTGGAGAATCATTGTGTTCGGCCGCCATGGCATCGTGCTGCCGGGCCAAGCTGAGCCACGCCAAATAATGCTGAATCGGAATTCAGTGAAATTAAATTCAACGTTTTTGAGAATACAAGAAGAGCCCCCGCCAAGCAGCGGAGGCTCGCTTTTTGTGCAGCAAAGCTCAAAGTCCTAGGGGTATTTCTCCAAACGCCAGGAAATCTCCCTCATATTTTGTGCGAAGGCACTACCTGTTCGTTCTTCCCAAGCGGTTGGGCCTGAAGCAGGGCGCTCACATCGAAACTGGAAGCGTTGTACACCGTTACGCCATGTTCCAGAGCGTATTTTACCGTATATGCTGTGCCTCCAGTATTTCTAGTACAATAGGAGATGCAATAGGCAGAACAATCCACTAAATGCCGGTCTCTTAAAAGATATACTCCCCTGCTTGGCTCTTTCGCCGCATAGACAATCTTATCCACCTGTTTGTCTATCTTCTCTGCGTGCCGCTGTTGTTCTAAACTCCACCTGGAACGGTATCCCTCAAATGGTAAAACCTCAATGATACGAATACGAGGATGTGCAGCTTTCAAGGAAACCAGCATATCTGCCATGAGGGCATCGAACCCTAAAGAGCCACCGATACCAAAGTATATGACTCCCTGCTGAATGAGAGGAATCAGTCGATGCTCTACTCTGGCTAATATTTTGAGCTTTTCTCCCGGTGGGATATCCTTGTGCCCGACAAAGCAGCAGGTTTGCTCTCGATACTTGCTATTCACAATGCTTCACCTTCTTTCTGTGAATTGTTTTAGAGTCGTTTCGTCTGCTTAATATTGTGTTATAATGTTTAAGCGATAAAAATATCGGAGGGCTATCGGTATGCTCGAGCTTACAAAAGAACAAATACAACAACTTGTTGATATTATTGAAAATAAGCAAAACTGTCATTGCAGTGTTTCTACCAGCATGCGTACTGTTTGGATTACCTCAAACGATGGAAAGAACGAGTTACGTGTTGCTTTTCTTGGCCATTTTGCACTGGTTCTTTCTCGTGTTGAGTTCGCGCATAAGCGTTGTGGTACGATGACAGCGATACTTTCGGCTTTGAAGAAAATTTGCGAAGAATACGGTGTACACCGCATTATCATTCAGTCCGTGTTAACGCATGAAATGGAGTCATTCTGCCGCAAATCCGGTTGCAAGCCTGACCCAAACGCTACTATGAAAGTCGATGGAGTCTTGACGGGCAATTATTTCTTCGACTTTTAGCAAGAGTCTGCTGCTGCAGCGTTTTCTTTTGCCTCAACAAACCACTTGTCTTCCTCAAAGAACAGATATGTTTTGGCTCTTCCTATTTGGCAGGTATAGCGTACCCCAACACCACCAGTCTTTGAGTATTTGCGTGGCAGCACCTCCGAGATACAGGTGATGTCGAATTTCTGGCCTGTGTCCCAGATGACTGTTTGAGGTGTCAGGATACCTTCAGGAGAAAAGTCGGCAATGACTTCTACATATTTCTTGATTCTTTGTTCTGGCATAGCTTAGACGCTCCCTTGCAAATACCCATGTGGGTGAATCGTATGGTCACCCTTTGCATCACAATGCGAGAGAAAGCGGTCCTTGTACATAACAGCCCTTTGTACAGAGTAGTATCCGAATCGGTTTCGTATCCCATCGATTGCGGATTCGAGTCGTTCAGTCTCCTCTTGCTTTTCGGCACTATACTCAAAAGATATCTGGTTTGGTTCGGTATCCGGACGCAGGTCAATGGCACGCACACCGACTGAGCGAAGATGCTCACTCCACCGATAATTCTTCTTGTACAGCTGGTACGCTGCCTCTGCAATATCCTTTTCCTGCATCGTTGGCTGAGGCAGCTTGACTTGCCGTTCAAAGCTGAAAAGGCTGGAATCTCGGAGACTCACTTCTACTCCTCGACATCGGAAATGATTCTCCCGGAGGCGGGCCGCAACACTCTCCGAAAGAAGATAAAGCACTATCCAGACGTCCCCATCAGTTAGGAGGTCTCTTGGCGTGGTCCAACTGTTCCCAACGCTCTTGATGGGTGCTTGAGCCTCCCTGTCCTCGTATTTTGCTACCGTTCCCGTATCAAGCCCGTTGGCAAATCCCCATAGCATGGGACCGATTTTTCCGAGTTTCTCTTTCAGAAAGCTTGGATTGGTGGTCGCCAAGTCACCGATTGTATGGATACAGTAGTTTGACAGCTTTTTCCCCGTTCTGGACCCAACATACAAAAGGTCCGTGGCAGGCAGCGGGAATACGATATCCTTCCAGTTTGACCTTGATATGATGGTGGTGGCATCCGGTTTCTTATAGTCGGACCCCAGCTTTGCAAAGACTTTATTCCAGCTCACGCCGATAGAACAGGTGATGCCGAGCTCATCCTTCACGGTATCAGAGATTTTCTTGGCTATCTTTTCCCCTGTCCCAAAAAGTGACTGGCTTGCGGTACAATCAAGCCATGCTTCATCTAAGCCAAACGGTTCGACCTGGTCTGTGAAACGCAAGAAGATTTCTCTGGTGTATTTACTGTACCTAGTATAAAGGTCATAATGAGCCGGAACAAAGATGATGTCTCTGCAATGCTGCTGTGCTTCCCACAAAGCCATCCCGGTTTTCACGCCCATCCGTTTGGCCGGATATGAGGCAGTCAACACGATGCCATTTCGCCTTTCCGGGTCACCACATACCGCAATTGGTTTTCCCTGCAGCTTTGGGTTATAAGCCGCCTCGCAGCTTGCGTAAAAAGAGTTCATGTCACAGTGAAGTATCGCTCGTTCGCTCGCCATGATTGGCCTCCCTTGTTTGCCGCAACACCTGTTAGTTGTTATTTGCTCTTTGTTGGTTGTTATCGGTTGTTATTAGTATAACAAATACAACCGTAAGTTGCAATATGTGCGTGTAAAATAGAATTTGGAAGTCCAATCAAATACACTACAACCGAAAGTCATCGAAGAAATTTCGCGATTTTTTCAGTGGCTGCACGAATGGTTACCAAATTGTAATGCTTGTTTGCTTGCCGGGATATGCGAGCCAGATACAATAGGAGTTGTACAACAAATACTACATTGAAGTATTTGTGCAAAAACTATCCAAACGAAGGAGAACGAAAGAATATGAGGAACAAAAACCTGACCGCTGCCGCTGCTGTGGCAACCGCTGCAGCCCTGATGCTTGCCGGATGCGCTACTCAGGAGCCTGCCGCTTCCTCTTCCGAAGCAGCTTCAACCGCCCCGGCTGAAAGTTCTGTGGTTGAGGAGACTACGCCGGAGGAAGCGCCTTCCGAGGTTACTGATGTAGACGAAGCTGCTGCAGAGGACCTGCTGTTGAGCACCGAGACGATGCACTACAGTGCTGATGATGAAGATGGCGTCGTTACCGTCCATAAGTACGATGAGAACGGCAATGAGGTTTTCATGCGTGAAATCGACAAAGCAAGTGATATGGACACCGTTATCATCAAAGAGCTGGACGAGAACGGCAATGTCCTGAAAATGACCTCCTACCTCAATGGCGAGCAAAACTATCTGTACACTCAGGTTTTTAACGACCACGGGGACCTGATTGAACGCGATGATGAGGATGGCAATCCTTCCATCGTGTGCCAGTATACCTATGATGACAACGGCCGGAAACTGAGCGAAGAGTCCTACACCGTAAGTGATGGTGAGCAGTATCTGAACTACTCCACCGCCTACACCTATGATGACACCCACGAGCTGCCTGTTACGGAGGTCATCACGAATGACAGTGGCGTTCAGACCACGACTCGTGACTTTGATACGATGGACGTCGATAGTCTGTATATCGAGACTGTCAGCGAAGATGGTGCAGATGACATTGTGTATCACAAGCGCGTGAGCGACAACAAGACCACTTATTATTTTGGTCAGGGCAGTGAGGTCTCGACCGAATACGATGAGCATGGTAATATGACCAAACAGCAGGGCAAAGATGCTACGATGGGCAACTTCGAACAGACCTTCGAGAACACCTATGATGACAACGGCAATCTTGTCTCCATGAAGTCCACCTACAATGGTGATGATGGCTATTTCATTGACTACATCTACGCCGCTCTGAACGACGCAAGCTATAACGGCGAAGGCACACTGCTCTTTGACGCAGCAACGGATACCCCGTCTGCCGCCTGATGCTTTTCACGGCTAAAACAGGAACCTAAACTATTGGAGTCACCTTCGGGTGGCTCCTTTCTTTTTTTGCCTGTGCCCGTCTTTTTGTGGTATACTGGAAAGAAAAAGGAGTGTAAAATATGAGTATTGAGGAACGCGCAGCGGTGGCTGCTGAACTGAAGGCGACCGGGAAATGCAACTGCACACAGTCTGTGGTCAAGGTGTTTGAGGATAAACTACCTATCGATGATGAAACGCTGATGAAGCTGACGGCGGGATACGCTGCCGGGATGGGGTGTATGGAAAGCACTTGCGGGGCCTTGATTGGCGCTGTCATGGTGGCAGGCATTCTCACAGATGGCAAAGGCACGCCCCGTATTTCTAAAGAGCTTGTACAGAATTTCGAGCGTAAATGTGGTGCTACCATCTGCAAGGACCTGAAAGGCATTGGAACCGGCAAAGTTCTGTGTCCCTGCCCTGAATGTGTCCGCAATGCAGTGTTCTCTCTTGGAGAGGTTTTAGGTAAAGTTTCGGACTGATTGTTCTACCACCCCACAACCGCCAGAAAACCGTCGCCTGCGCTCCGTTTCCGTGCGAGTCAGGAGAGAACTTACCCGCACAAAAAGGAAAAGCACCACAGAGGCTCTATGCCCCTATGGTGCTTATGCTTTCTTAGAGATAATCGCTCAGCTTAATGACGCCAACCGAGTTCGGAGATATGTCAATGTCCAGATAAGTGCATCCGGAACAATCCCTGTCGAATCTCACAATTTCGGAATGCGGGATGTGTCCAAAGATATAGAGCGTCTTATCGTGTCCAGGTCGTAACTCATCCAGGTCGTAACTGTAATATCTTCCAAAAGGATTATTATGCGTAATCACTATATGCTGATACTTATATGGTTCCGTATAATCGATATTAACCTCAGTAGCCGTCTGATTCCAAAGCCATTCAAACGCTGCTCTTTGTTTCCTTGTACAGGAGAGATACTCGTATATAGTTCTTTCGGCATCATAGGGATTGCCGCACATCACTTCCAGCAAGTACAGAATAATCTTCCAAAGGCTATCGTCCTCCCATGCTAATGTATAAGCGATAAAGGCTCGAACAAAAGCATGAAAGGTCTTAGGCTTTCCCTGAATGATTTCGATTCGTCTATCGGCACTGCACTCATACTCTTTGAGTTCTTCTTTTGTTTTGGGATAAGTATATCCTTCCTTGTATGTTCTGAATATTCCTGCCGCAAACAACCGAATTTGGGGGACTTTGATTAACACATGATAGTACTGAAGCATCTTCCTGTGTTGAAGCTCATGGTTGCCCTGAACCAATCTCACATCACATTCATGCTCTTGCAGAAAAGACACCGTTCTGGCATTATCTTTTCCACGGTCGGTGACATCTCCCACGCAGATGATGGTATCGCCTTCCTGCCAGCCTGCTGCATTGAGAGATTCCATCAATCCTTGATAGTTTCCATGGATATCTCCCGCCACGAAGATTTCGCTCATCCTCATCTCCCCTTCTCGTTTTCTCTTAAAGCATCATGAGCAGCCGTTCCATTTCATTGTTGTCCTTATAGGAGGAAATAACCATATTCCGGCGGTCGCGCTCCTGCTCCTCTTCGGGATACCAGTCTTCTGTATAATCATCACCGAGAAGTTTCTTGGCAATGTCTTCAATCGAGAATCCGATTCGAGGTTCCTTGTTTTCATCAAAAGCCCTCTGCGCTTCCTCAAATCTCGTATCGAGCTTTTCCTTTTCCAGCTCAACGCCGGATGCATCTACACCAAAGAAGGTCATTTCCCATAACACACGGGACAGGCAGAATTCAAGGCCATAGATGTAGATGCTGGATGGTGCCAGTTTCCAGCTAAGAATCTCGTCCCAAGCGCTGAGTTCAAAAGCATATTTCGTGGGAAGGTCCTGATTCATCACCGCGTTTTCAATTTCGTCCGTGCTCATAAAGGTCAGCATCTCGTCACTAATAGGCTCAGACTTTTTCGTGTGCTTTTCTTTCCAGTTACGGAGGTCTCTCACTTCGATACAGACAGTGTCATCGCCTTCATCGCCAAATCCCTTGCAAACCACAATGATACTTTGCTCATCCGGGTTTACTGCTTTTGGCGTGACGGTCTCCATTCTGGCAAATGCTCTATCGACTTCCTTAACTGCCGCCGCCTGTTCCTCGTTATCGGAATACATGGCAGCAAATTCTTTCGCCAGCTTGTTTTTATCGCAATGCATAAATGCTTCATAAGTGTTCTTGAAATCAGTCTTTGTCATATCATTTTCCTTTCTTCGTTTTCTGTTCTTTAATGATGGTCACCTTGACTTTGGCCGCCAGCTTTTTCTTGACCGCCTCATATTCTTTCTCAGTGCCCTTGAATGTGATTTTGTTACCGCCGCTGAGCATCGCTTCCTGCACACTCAACGGGTCGATGCATTCCGGGTATTCTGTATGCAATCCAACGAATGTTTCTGAACCATGTGGGCGTGGACTGATTACCTCATATACCATTCTCGTCTCTCCTCTAAGCCAAAAAAGACGAATGGCAGCTACGCAACCGGCAGCCTGTTACCGGGCAGCGGCTACGCTTCCGTCATCCGTCTTTCATTTCTTTACAAGCAGCTACGCTTCATTGTATGACCTGCGGTATGCGGGCCTACGGTACTTTCGGAGTAGTCTATTGCGGCTACGCTTCCCGCAAGTACATTTCGCTCAACTTTAGGCAAGTACCTACGGTTTCAAGCACCTACGGTTCCGACCAGGTTATTTATCGTCGTCGTTGTTTTCCCGGTCTTCCAGAATCTGCGGATAAATCCAAAACATGAAATATGCCAGGATAATATAAGAACCAACAAAATGGAAGAACAAGACCGGTGTAGTCATAACATCCAAAAGACCAACGAACTTGAAAACAACAAGAGTTAAAGCAGAATTAACAAGGAACACAAGGTCCAGAAGCAAGATTCGACCAACAGTGATATTCGACATGATTTATGCCTCCTCAGCAAAATATTGATGCAGTGACTCCGATACGATTTCCTGCGTTTCCTGGCTCCAACGAGTATACGCATTGTCAGGAAACTCGGCATTCTCTACCATGCTCAGCTTCCAGGAGGATACAGGAACCCCGTTCTGGACTGTAATTATGGTGGGCGCTCCGATTCTCTTTTCACCGATACTGATGCTTTCGCCGTTCTCGTCTTTCACAGTATAGTCGATGAGATAATCGCTCAGCCAGTCAAGAAGCTCATAATATCCTTTTCCGGGAGCCACGGTCATGACCGGGCCATTCAGAGTCTCATCAAATTCATACTTGTCGCGGTAGTTATCAATCTGGCAATAGTAGAGGGGCTTTCCCTCCTCTTTTGCGGTCTCGATAAGTTCTGGCATCAGGTTCCGGCAATAAGGGCAGGTAGGAAATGCAAAAACGATAATGCCATCAGCTACGCTTCGTGCTTCCTCCGCCGTCACTTCTTTGATGGAGGCAAAGGCAGGAACTTTGATTTCCTGGAATGTCTCTTCCGCCGTCGAGCTACGCTTCATTCCATTATAGCCCTCATAGGTTCTTGCTAAAGCAATGGAAGGTATTCCGGCAGTGCAGATTGCGGCTGCCATTGCCAGTGTTGCTGCAGCGTATGGAATTAAAAACTTTCTTTTCATAGAACATGCTTCCGATTTGATTTAGATAACCTCAAACTTTGATTAGATTGCATCTGAATGATTTGTGGTCAGAGGTATGTACAATTTTTCTTTTCTATATCTGCATTATACCATAAATTGCACTTTTTCTCAATTTGGAAGCCGGTTTGTTAAATGAAAGTTCACGATTAGCGGTCAAAGTGTTGCCAGCCTGCCAGACGAGCGGTTGAAGTAGCTCCATCAACCCCTCTGTCAGCCTTTCAATGCTTCCTGGAAGAAAGCGTTGTCCATGCGTCTTGTCTTTTCCTTGTGCGGCGGAATCAAGTCAAATACTTGTCTACTCTGCTTCCCCTCTTGTGTCTCCGCCTTTTCTTCTTTTCCAGCTTCTGAGATATCGAAATCGTCATCGAAGTCATCGTCATCAAAGAACCAAGAACACACGGACGAATCACTCATGGTTTTGAGTTCAAGACACTCTTCACAATAAGTTTGGGGTTCTCCCACACGAGCTTCAAACTTGCGCTTGCAGGTTGGACATACTCGAATTGCTATCATTGGCCATCCATCTCCTCTTCATTGTATCCATTATGCGTCAATGGGTTAATCCCATCGCGGCGAATTCCGTCGTCGTCGTATTTATGTGCTGGCATTGGGATGTTGTCAAAGTCCTTGAAATCGAGAACTTTGCTTCCTAGTGCCCGGCTGATACCGTCTTGCATTCCTCGCTCACAAACGACATGATAAGGCACTCGTCCGTTTTTTTGATATTCGAGTTCTTCAAACTCAATGACCGGCAACGTTATGGTTTTGCATTTCTGTTCATTGATGTATGCTTCAACATATCGCCCAGTAGTAACGGTTGTATGGCTTTCAGCCATCTCATCCAGCCACACGGAAATCATTTCATTGAGTTCATTTCGTGTTAAAGCTGCTGTTCGAGTAAGAAGTTCCACGCCGATAGAACTTGTTGGAACGAAATAGCTGTACTTGTAGACTTGTTCGAGATTCGTGAGCGTTAAGAGCCTTGTTGCGTTATGGATTTTGATAATATCAGTGCTGTCGATTGCTTTGCCATACTTATCGCCAGTAATGATTTTTGGAACTATGGCGCAGGTCTTGCCGATAACGATGCACTTAGGAGACATATTGCAGATTGTTGCGAAGTCCTCGTCCGTTGCCGCAAGTGAGCTGGATTTCAAGAGTTCCATCACTGCACTTACACGCCGCTGTTCGTAAGACACAACCCATCGCATCAGCTTATCGAGCGTACAGTAGAGAAAAGAAATGCCTGTGCGGTTGATTACGATACCTACCAGACGGCTTTGACCGAGCGTGTACTCCTCGCCCATTGTGGTGCTCGTCTTGATAGTTGCAGAGATTTCATCGGACAGGAAAAGAAGCCCTTTGTCATAGAAGAAGTCGCTCATGAAGGATTGGGACGCATCCTGTTCAGAATTAAGAACATCAATCAGCTTGATTCCAGCTTCCTTGGCAGGTTGAATTCCCGCTGCTCGGCACATGCAGAGTGTCGTTTCCACCCTGGTGAGCCGTCCTTGTTCGCCTTTGATTCGCCGCTTCATAGCCGCCCGCTTGTCTACATCCAGAGCGTCTTTTTGAGTGCTTCGAATGTATTTCAGACCGTCCGGAGAGATACGCACATACCGCGATTCATCTCTCATAAAGACCTCAACATACCCATGCTTTTTGGCCGCTCTCAGAGCTTTGGTAACGCATTGATATGGGATGTCAGAGAGAGCAATGGCAAGCTGCTTGTGCTGGATAGAATCAACGCCATAGAGATATACGAGAAGCTTTTGTTCGTTCGTCATAGTACCACCAAAGTTGTCCGTTCGATTCCGTACCTCATATGAATCGCAGGGCTGAAATTCATATCGTACCGCGTAAAATCAAAAAGAAAGAGTAACATTTCTAGGGAACGAAAATATGACACCTAAAAATGTTACTCTTTTATATCCCTTAAAATGTTACTACCGGACTACGTTAAAGCCAATGGAAGAGGTCGGCTTTTGAGCAAAGAATCACTTCCAAATACGGGTCATATTCGGTCGGAATTGCAGTGTAAAGGAAGCTCATCATATCCCATCCATCACCGTGTTGGAGCACCCTGCAAATGGCATTTGTGATGGCTCCCGTATAGACATTGTTGCTGTCAATCGGGGTCTTTTTCGTGGGTGAAACGCCGCGACAAAACACAAGAAAAAGCTGTTCGGAAGGCAGGTTGATTGGCCCATTTTGAGCGATAAATGCCTTGATAGCAGCCTCCGTGATGTAATCGAATTCGGCATCAAGATAATACTGCCCAACAGCGTCTTTCGCCTTTGCCTTGCGGCTGTACCACTCATGCTGAAAAGGCGGCAAAAAGGAAGAAAACCGGAGCTTGAGAAAGCTATTTTGAGGGATAGAAACCATACAGAAATCGTTTGGAATTGACGTTGCAATGTTTTTTCGCTGATACGGTGCAGGGGCTTCATCACTCTCAAATGAGACGAGGATTGACCGCTCGGCTTTAAGAATCTCAATCGAAACATCATTGCGAATGGAATCCGGCAGCTTTTTCAAGGGAACATCATCCGGAACCGATTTCAAAGCATCCACTGCCTTTTGGAGCTTGCTTTTTACGAACTTTGTCGATGCATTGTACAAAACCGGGGCTTGATATTCGGCTTCCGGAGCATCATCACCGGCGTTGCGTTTGACATCGTTTTTATCGATGCAACGTTTATAATCATTTAACGATGGGAACGCCATTCCAAACATCCTCATCGTCAATTTGTTCCGTAACATTCAGGTCATAGTTGTCGCTGACCATGCAGAAATAACGAATCCCGCATTCACTCAGAAGCTTTCGATTTGCGCCGGGGGCCAGGATTGCGATACGGGAAGTGACCGGCATCATATCCTCACGAATGCCAAGGCTCCGAATCGTGTCTCCCAAAATAAGCTCGTTACCACGTTCAAATTCGCAGACATAATAGACGCTGCCATCAAAGCAGAAGCTCAAAAGCCAGGGAGTACCGCTGGGAATCGTAAAATTACGACTCTCCGGCAAAAATTCACATGCAACGCGGAAAGCACGGCAGCGCTTGCGGATACTGCTCGTCATCGTGATGTAATCGGCTTTCGCCAACCCTTCTTTGGTAGGATAGCAAGCCGGACGGCGGTTGGAGCCTTTACGGCAGGCGTTGTAAATGATTTCCTGTGCCATGTTTTTGCTGACCTGATATTGACGAGTGAGATACTCGGCCATCAGTTCATTGGGAATAACGGGGATAGCATCCAGCAGTTCGCGGATATCGGAATTGTGAATCTCAGACATACAAATGTCTCCTTTCATTTCTAGCAAAATCAACCAATGTGTTCTTTTGCCGTTTGTGAGCCATAAATTAAACGCATTAGCGTTGTGCTTACGTGAAATTGAATTGTGCCTTTTTATGGATAAAAGAAAAAGAATGACACATTTTGAAAGTGCAAAATGAACACATTTTAACGTGTACATTCACAGCTTTACTCAAAATGTATCATTCTTTATAATAATCAGCGCTCCTTCGCCTCATTTTGACGTTTCAAATATCACATTTCAACATCAATGACGGTATTTTCCGCCGCCTTCTCTTCTTCTTCCCGCTTTTTCTTTTCCAGAGCCTTGCGGCGTTCGTAGAAGGACTTAGCATCGGTTGTAATTTCCTTGGCTTCATAGTCATCGGCCACAAAATCGACGAACAGTTTTGCGGATGCAGAGCAAACCAGACCTTGACCACGCGGCAGACTGGATACCGCTTCCATCTCAACGCTGGTCAGCTGAATGGCTTCCTGAAGGGCTTTTGCTTCGGACGGAATCAGGTGCATGATGATTTTGGTATCGGCGTTACCAATAATTGCCTTGCCGTATTTGCCGCCCTTGTATTCGTAGAACTGAGAAATATCCTGAGTCATAGCAAAAGCGGAACCGCCATAAGCACGAATCGTACGGAAGATTTCTACAACGTCTTCAGCTGCCTGCTCGTTAGAGTCAGTGCCAATCAATTTCCAGCATTCGTCAATAAATACGGCTTTGCGCTGTGTACGGTCCTCTTTGATTTTCGTCCAGACAAAGTCCAGAACCACGAACATAGACATGGTAAGCAAAGAGCCTTTCATGCCATTGAAGTCAAATACGATGTACTTGGAGTCAAGGTCCACGTTGGTGTGGTGATTGAAGCAAGCCATAGAACCGTTAATTAGCGGATTCAAGATGTTGCAGACGGTATGCAGTTCAGGGTTTTTTCTCATTTCTTCCTGCAAATCTTCCAGCAGCGGCATCACCTTATAGTTGCCATCTTTATCGTAGATAGAGTTGTTATCACGGGTGATGCCGAACTTTGCGTATGTCGCATACAGGCAGCCGTCAATCAGCTGCTCTTCTTCCTGCGTCATATTGCGAACAACCAGGTGCAGGAACGAAAGAATCGTATGAATCTTTTTGGTCAAGAAGGAGCCGGAAGCCTCATAATCATCCAGCAGTTTTGCGTCCTCATCGTCAGGAGCGCGAATGTCCATGATGTTGATGTTGTTGTCCGAAGAGGGGTCCATGGAGACGAACTGACCATTGACTGCCTTACAACCGCCGCCGTAGTCCTCCAAACCTTTCAGAGGAGAGATGATAAACACCTGCGTGTCCATCTCAGACAAGCGTAGTGCGAACAGCTGTGCGGTGAAAGTCTTGCCGTAACCGGAAGAGCCCAGGATAACGGCGTTTGCGTTTGCATGAGCGCGGGTATCAAACATATCGATGGTGACCAGAGAGTTGTTGACATGGTTTGTACCGACCATAACGCCGCCCGGGTCCTGCATTTCAAACGAGATGAACGGATAGCAGGATGCAACGCCCGAAGTCAGAAGATTGCGATGAGATTTCTTTGCCAGCTCCTTATTGATTTTCGCAAGAGGAAGCAGGCAGGAATCGAAGCATTCTTCCATCATGAAATCCGCACGGCGAATCTTCATGCTTTGACCTTCGATACGCTTTTTCAAAGCATCGAACTTATAATCGAGTTCCTTCTTTGTATCTGCCACGATAGTGATGAGCATTGACAGGTAATAGAACTCTTCGCCGCTGGAAAGGCCGCGCAGCATATATTCACTGGACGAAATTTTTTCCATACGCGCCTGATAGTCAGAGTCAGTATCGTGACTGTCCATGGCGTTTGCACGGCTCAGACGAAGCTGTGTACTGATTTTATTGAAGACAGCTTCACGGGACATGTGCTCAAAGAACATATCGACGTCAATGCCTTCACCAGCATTTACGAACGTAGCCACCCAGCCCGCATAGACACGCTGGCTGAACCCGTTCGAGGGAATGTAAGCGAAAGTATAAAACTTGCCATCAATGACAATGTAATCGTGATGCGTAAAGTCAATCCAGTCCGGAGCAATCAGTTCCGTTGCCTGCAAAGACGTCTTAACGCCATTCTTTTCGGCTTCAAAATAACGGTCAACAATGGGGTCCATGTGCTGCTTGAACGTGATGGTCTCGCTTTTTCTACGGTTCAAGAGCTGGTAAAAAAGCTGGTGTAGACCTGCGTCCTCGTTTCCGTCAGGGTTACCAAGTGCAGGAATAAAGATATTACCACACTGTTCCATGTGAGAGCGGACGTTTGCCGCAACGGCATTCAAGTCGGCCACAACCATTTCAAATTTAGAACCATCGTTGCTGATAGTGCGCTGGAATTCTACGACCACAAAGAAGCGACGGGTAATACCAACGGACAAAGCCGTCTTACGAAGCAATCCGATGTATGCCTGCAACATTCGCTTACGACTCGGATTCTTTTCTGCTTTGTAATAGTCCGTCACGGTCGCGATTGAATTCTCGACATCAGCTTTACGAGAAAAGGTTTTGAACTGGATATTGCAGGGAGTTGCTTTGAACGTTTGATAGAAAAGCGAAATAATACGGTTTTGAGTTTCCGCGTCCATATAGGCAAAGTTGATAGGGCGAAATTCCATGATTTTGATATATCGGTGGTCCTTTGTCACAACAATGCCGCCGTAAATATCCTCAATAGGGATGATACGCTGTGTGCTTCGAATGATTTGATAGCGCTCATTCTGAGCTTCCAGCTTTTGATTCATCCGCCGCCGCTCTTCTTTGGCGATTTCATCGCGTTCCTTTTTCGTCAGCGGGATTGTACCGATACTCTGTTCCACAACACCGTGGGGGATTTCTCCGCCATTTTTGAATCGAAACATAGGCTTCACTCCTCACTATCAAAGATAGAAATGTCATTCAAGGACATATAATCAATATCGCTGTTGTTCTGTGTGGTTTGCGGCTGCTTTTGCGAGCCCATCGTCTTTCCAGAGGTTTTGACGTTCTGAGGTCTTTCCTCTGTGCGGCTGACCGTGTTGTCATCGAAAAGGTCTACATCATCCAAGCTGACATCGTCATCGCTGTTCACGACTTGTCCCCTGCCCTGCTTTGCGGGCTGTGCAGACTGAGTATCCTGGATATCAACCGATAAGTCATCCAAGTCCTCATCGACGTCAAGTACTTCCGTTTCATCGTCAAAGACTACATCATCAATCTGCGGGGCTTGGATATCGGTATCAGTGCCGTCCTCAAACAGCTCTGTATCCGCATCTGCTTGCACATTCGCTTCTACTTCATCGGTGTCGATGCTTTCTTCACTGTCAAAGATATCGACATCATCCTGAACCGCATTGTTGCTCGGCCCTACAGTGACGGGCTTGAACTCTACAGCCTGAGGATTCAGTTCAGCGTTATTCTCTTCCGGCTTGTCATTTTCCTGCTCATTGTCGGGGTCCATGAACTTCTCGTAATACTGTGCGGTCTTAACACGCTCGGCTTTATCCAGACGCTTCTTGATAGCTTCGTTAATAATGCGTTCGCGCTCTGCTTCTTTTGCCTTCTTCTCAGCCTCTTCCCGTTCACGCTTACGCTTGATTTCTTCTCTGGCAGCCTTGCGTTCAGAACGGGGCAAAGAGTTAATGTATTCCTTCTCTTCTTTCGCACGCTGTTTTGCTTCAGCACGGAGTTCTGCTTTAGATTTGAGGGCATCCGGTTTTTCCAGGAACCCATAGTCATCATCGTAGAAGACCTTGAGCTCTTCATCTGTAATGTCGGAACTGATAGGACCGTTCTCTTCACCAAGGACTTTTCCCTTTACAGTGCCAAGCATTTGCTTGAGCTTGTCTTTCGGAAGCATCCGCCCGTCATGAATCAGATATTCCGGTTCAAGTTCGGTTTTGATGCGAGGATTGTATTTTGAGATTCTGCGACTTTGCCGGAAACGGATAACACGTTGAATAAACTCAAACAAGCTATCGCCGCCAACACCATGAGCCGCACCAAGGAAAGCAGCAGCACAGAGTATTGCGCAATAGGCCACGGTACTTTGTACATCCCATCCCAAATCATGCCATCCATAAATGAAAATTCCCAAGAACGGTAGTGCCAGGATGATACCTTCAACGAAGTTTCGAGTTTTGAATTGTCCGTTCAACACATACCCGGTATCAAACGAGTTTTTGGGGATTTGATAAATATTTGGCTTCTGCTCTTCTTTACTCATGCTTCTTCCCCCTTTTGCCGAGCCAATACAAGCATTGCGGCGCAGCAATTACGATATAGCTGCATCAGCATATTCTGGTCTTCCTTTTCTTTTCTGGACAATAATCCAACAGCGCTGATGTTTGCTACTGTACCGTTTTTATAGACATCCATTGAAAGCAAAACCGGCTCGCTTTTCATTGCCTGCATCTGACTGCACATATCAGATAAATCACTTTCAAAGAACGCAGAGACCGTCAGTTTGACGCATGGCCCATTTATACTGCACGTAACAAAAATTTCTGTGTCATTTATTGTCGTATGAAACATTCCCGACCGCATATTCGCACACCTACTCACAAAAAATCACCTCGTCACCACTTAATAAATTCATTTTCAACAAGAGTCATCATTGGCCTGCATTTTTTTGCAGTTGCTCACCACGCGCCGCGAGAAGGCTGATGACAATGCGCGGTATCCGGCCACTCGCCAGAAAAAGTAAGTGGCCGGGTTTCAGTTACGCCTTATGGCAAGCGCCCCAAACGTAGTTGCGCTTATCGTCGTAACCGTAGACAAGCAGCGTCACGCGGTCGCCGCGAGTCAGCAGTTCATCGGAAGCGGTACGAGCAACGCGAGCCTGAATGTTGCCGACATCCACAATCAGGCGGTAGTAGTTGTCCTGAACGGAAGTCACGGTAGCACCGTAAGCGCCGTTGCGAGCCAGGCTGTGGATGTTCATTGCGGGATTAGCGCGGCGTTCCAGGATAGCGCGGTTCATGCGCATGCTGACAGTGCCATTTTCGTTATCCACGTTCAGGTCTTCGATGACCACGGGAATGCCTTCACCGACATGGAACTTCTTGGATACATCGTCGATATACTCGTAAGCAGACAGAGCACCAGCACCGATGCTGGTCTCAACGCCCAGAGCTTCAGCGATGACGTAATCCGGACCACTAGACAGAATAGAAGCGATAGCGCGGGAGCCGTTCTGAACATCCGCATTACGGCCAAAGAAGTGACGGTTGCGCTGGAGCTGCATAGCGTCCTGACGAGAGCCAGCGAATACGACCTCGCCATCCTCAGACTTGGCTTCCATGTACGGGCAGAAGTTGATGATAGCGCCATTCATCAGCTTTGCCTTACGCAGATAACGGCGCTGCCGGGTAGTCGCATCGTTCTCCTCAATGCCCTTCATCAGACTGAAGTAGAAGAAGTCCTCTGCCGGAATCATGACGCGCAGCGTGCCACGGCTCACTTCAACGACAGCGCTGCCATTCTGAACCGGGCGAACGCCAAAGACCTTGCCCTGCAGGAAGCGTCGAGGACCATGCTTGTTGTCAGCAACGCAGCGGCGCATCTCAGCCAGGTCACGAGCGCGGCGGTCTTCGGGCATATCGACATGCAGCATATCGTTGCCGTCATCAATGAAAGCACCAATCGCCAAGTCATCATCATTGAAGCGGCGAGTCGCACGAGGAACCTCATTGACTTCTTCGTCAACGCCCTCATCGGCGGGAGCTGCTTCGGTAGCCTCTTTCGCTTCCTGCGGTTCAGATACCGGCGCGGCGTTTACATTTTCTTCAGGTGCAGCAGCGACAGCAGCTTCATTGGTTTCAACGGCAGTGGGATTCAGCATTTCATTTTCGTTCATGGTATTTGTCTCCTTTGTATTAAAAAAGAAATATGAGATTATCGACATTTGTCGCTGCCCGGTAGCAGGATTCGGGCACTGTCCACCACACGCCGCGCGGAGGCTGTCGATTTGTGTGGTTCCTGACCCGCATGGAGCGAATCAGGGAAAAAGAAAAACCCCGGTCACACAATCAGTAACCAGGGGTTAAGGAACAAACTATTTATTTTTTGAATGCGTTTTTCTTTTTGGGAGCAGGTTCATCCGTAGCCAGCAAATCTTTCTTGGACAAACGCGGTTTCATGCGCTCTTCGGAACGCTTCTGCGTAATATCTGTATTGATTTCTTTCTGGCGCTGGATATCACCGAACGACGATTCACGGGATTCAATTGCGTCGTGTTTCCGGGCATTGGGATAAAGGTCTGCGGTTTTCGGAAGTTCTGCCCATTTGGTGGGGACAAAATGCGGGTCATTGAACAGAGGATGATGAATAAATCCGAAGCGCTTGGCTTCCAACATGTTCTGGCCATTCGTCATAATCAAAATCTGTTCCTTGTCCAAATGCTGAACTTCATCAGGGTTCACAAGATTGCGTTTGCCGTCGCCTTCACTGAGCGAATACCCTTGCATCACGCCGCGATTTCCGGCAGAGGAAGCACGAGTATCGCTGACGCTCTTGGCGCGAATCGTAACAATGCCGCTCTTATCGGAAATATATTCGGCTGTATACTTATCATTACAGCCCAGAACCAGCATCGTATTGCAGCAGCCGATGATAGTTTCGGCGTTTTCCTCGCCGTACAACTGAGTCAACTGCGGCAAACTCTGCAAAATGAGGGAAACTGCAATCTTACGAGAGCGTGCAGTAGCAATCGTCTTTTCAAAGTTCGGCCAGACGCCAGTGTTTGCCAACTCGTCCGCAACAACGTTGACCGGGATGCGTCCTTCACCACCAACTGCATCGAAAGCTTCTTTCAGGTCTTTGAACAGGAAACTCAAAAGCAGAGAGGAAAGCAGCTGCATAGAAGCGTTATCATCGGAAATGATAAGGAACAATGCGGTTTTTTCCGCGCCAAGATTTGCCAGGCGAATGTCATCGTTACTGATAACGCGGCGAACCTTGTAGGTCATGAACAGCTGGAGTCGAGTATTCAAGCCGCCAACAATGTTGGGCTGTACGCGCTCACCCATACCCTTAAACACTGCCCATGCAGATGCGGCCGGATGGCTCAGCGGTACATACTTGAAGTTTGCTTCCCACTTATCAAGGTCGTTGTGAAGCAGAGCGTCATAGATATCAGAGATGTTACAGGTCGGAGCATCTTCTTCCCATTCAGAAAGCTTCCTGTCCCCTTCCTCATCACCGTAGAACGAATGAGCAAGGTATTCGACAACCCGGCGTCTATCCACCATTGCAGATTCCGGATTCTTTACAATCTCAATCAGAGATTGCTCATCTTCCTGAGTGATATACGGCAGCTGAGTCAAAAGCTCTTTTGCACGGCGCTCATAAATCTCAATCAAGCTCTTTTCACGGATATACGCACAATAGGAAACAGCAACGCGGAACAAGTTTTCTTCCGAGCTTTCCCAGAACGGGTCACCCTTACTGTTTGCACCGCCTCCCGTGTTAGCAATAACGGTCTTACAAAAGGTAATCACACGCTGGTCATCAATGTTACCAGTAATCGGGTCATAGATTTCTTGAACACAATCCCACGCATTAGAAAGGTCCAGATTGATAAGGTTAAAGACCTTGACCTTATAGCCACGGGACTCCAAAAGTTTACGCATATCGTTGTGAATTTCGCCTTTCGGGTCAGTGACTACAACCGATTCGCCACGCACAATAGATTGGAATACCGCCGTTCTGACATAGCCAAAAGACTTACCTGAACCCGGAGGTCCGATAAGGATAAGGTTTCGGTTACCGGTAGGTTCAAAAGGAAGCGCGATGACTTCCTCACCGTCTTGCGTGAACTGTCCAAGAATCGTACCCGTTACGTTTTCGACAGGACCAACCTCATAGACTTTTTTGGCTTCCGTTTCATTCATCCAGCGAGCTGTGCCGTATGTGCCCGCCATAGACGTTGCAACGCCACGGTCATCAACTTCTTTGGTTGCGTTGAGGTCTGCGTTATTGACGGAAAACCGGATAATAATGAATGTAATGGCACACGCAAAGACAAGTGCCGTCACAATGCCGTAGCCTGTCGTCAAGGCAAGCACGAACCCCCGCAAAAGCCCCGCATTCCATTCCCCGACAAAGACTTTCGCAATACATCCTGCCGGGAAAAGGCTGACAAGGAAGGAAAAGCAGAACAAAAGTACGAGCTTTTCTCCCTTTGACAGCATCAGAATTTTCGTTTTGAATTCGTTCCATTTGGTCACTGGTTGTCCACCTCACTGTCAGTGTTTTCGGTTTCTTCTTCGCTGTCGGAAGTATCCAAATCCTCAACTTCTCCTTCTGTAACGGTCGTATCCACTTCCTGCAAGATAAAGTTGTTAGGGTTTGTATCGTCAAGAGAATCCGTGACGACCTTCAAAATATTATCGTTGTACCAGAATTCCCAGCCAAAGATTCTCGAAACGTCTTCAATCGGCATTGTGAACGTATTATCTTGGGCCAGCGTCATCGTATCGGTCCAGGCATCCGATGTATTGCGCGACGTATATTTGAAGGTTTTCCTGTCACCGTGGATTTCAAAATACTCGCTTGCTTTGGTCAAAGCTCTTGCGGACGGCACATATTCCCAATGCCCATAAGTGATGGGAACATAGAGAAGACCTGCGTCTTCCGCATACTGCGTATTGCTGTCATAAGCCTCAGCCAACGCACGAACCGAAACGCACAAGCGGCCATCGCTATTGATGGAGAAGTGCATCCTGGGCACCAAAGAACCGTTCAAGATAACGCATTTCGTAGGAGCAGTCTTTTCACCTTTCAGGATAGCCTGACCATCTTCTCGATTCTTGATTGCCTGGTCGTAATCTTCCTGGGAACTGAAGATGTAAAGCCGTTCACAGGAACCTTCTTTTCGAAGCTGTGAGAAATCTGTCGGATAATCGATGGCAAGCGAATCCTTGTCAAGCTCATAGACTTCCTCGCCGGAAACAATGCACTTCAAATATTCATCGTCAACGCTATAGCCGTTCGAATCGTCATATCCAGTCGTGCTCACTCTATCGACAACATAGTTCCCATCAGCATCAAAGTGTCCGGATTCCGAAACGATATCCTTCTCATCAACGCCCAAAACCGTGCCATCGGATTCTTCACTTGACGCAGAGTCATCGGAGGAAGTCTCCGTCTCATCCACAGTCTCACTTTCCGAGGCTTCATCGTCAGGAACGGGAGTCTCTTCCGGCTCCATGTGTTCCGGGTTCGGACGCAGATACACGGTATGGCCGCTGAAAATCTCAAGGCCGTTTCCGTTATCATCCGTATACGGAATCAAGCCCATGCTTTCAATTACCTGAGCCTTCTCCTTATATAAAGGAGAGCCATCACCCATTTTCACTTCCTTGTATCCGTTGCAATCAAGATTGTTTGGACTCTTAACATTCAACTTGGCCAGAACGATTTCGCCATCCTTCATTTGGGTGCCGCCCGATGTATCCACATCACCGCCAATATCGGGATTCGAAGACGGTTCAGGCGTGCTTTGAATGGACGGGGTCGGCGCAGTGGAACTGGTAGCATTTGTGCTGCCGTTTCCGCTGCTGCCTTTACAAGCAGTCAGACAGCAAAGGCAAGCGCCCAAAATGGCGGCGCTTTTCATAAAGTTGTCCATAATAAAAGCGGCCCCACTTTTATCTCAGGTGGGGCCTTACTCCTTTCTTTGGTTAGTTGCTCATTTCAATTTCAGGGTCTTTTTGGGTTTCGCCGTAATAAAGTTCAAGGTGCAAGTGTTCACCCGTTCCACCATGACTACTAAGACAATAGCCACTGTAGCCGGTAGTAGCGATTGTTGCGCCAGCAGAAATTGTATCATCAACATTGTACGAAAGGCCCGGGCTCAAATGCTGATACAGAATGAAAACGCCATTCTTTTCGCCCGGAACTATGCCACCGCGTTCCCCGTAATAAATCATCAGCATGTTACCGCGTTGACCATTCCCTTTTGTAACAAGCACACCGTTTGAATAACCATCCTGTTTACCAACAATGATACCCTTAAACGGCGCACTCATTGGATATATCGAATGAGGGGGGACAATATCAGTGCCATTGTGCTTCGTATCGCCACGAGGCGATTGCCAGCTGGAAGTTACCTTAGCCTTCCAACCGCTCCACGGTCCAGGGAGAAGGCCCGTAGCCGGACATTCAAACAGCTCATCGGAATGGTTTGCATAAAACTGCTCAATCATTTGCTTAATAGAACCGCTGATAACTGTGCCAGTACCAGCGCCACCAGTGCTATCACCAGCCCCGACATCCAACGAAGAATCCCCTTCGAAATCTGCTTCAGCGGCATTATACAGCTGCCGCATTGTCGCAGCTTCTTCATCAAAAAGGTCGGCTTCGGAAGTATCACTCTCAACCGTATCTTCATCTTGTGGAACATTGAAGTATTCCATAATAACTTTTTTCGAAGCTTGAGACGGCTTAATCGAGTAAAGGCATTTAATATTTGCTGTTTTTACCACCTTACTTACACGTTCCATCACAATCGTTCCATCTTCATCAAAGACCGGATTTCCGTCCTCGTCCATCTTGGGTTCCATTGTGGTGACAGTTTTTTTACCATATGTTGTTGTTGTTGTTACTTCGGTTTTCCAAACTTTACTCTTAACAAGTTTTTTGGCTGCTTCTACCATTTTGGGAACGCGGAAAGAAAGTCCTTCATCAGTACGAGCCGCATAGCTGTCTCCAGCCATGATATAGAACGTCCAGTTAAGGTAATTCTTGCCATCGTACAAATCTTTATCTATGGTACAGGTAATATTGTCTATGGTAACGTTGTTAGGGTCACTCATCGCCGCTTTTTTAGCTTTTTCGACTTCGTCTTGAGCCGTTTTCTTTACGCTTTCCAGATAATCGGTATAGGCGTCCCTAAAATAATTGTTCAGAACCGCAACAATCACATTTGACGTTCCAATATAAGATTGAAATATATCGTCTGAAGCAATCGCAATATCATCCTGATATGCCTGCGACGCATCACCTTTTTCACCTGTTGTAATCCAGGTCAAAAAATCATCAATACCATTAGATAACTGAGCCTTGAAGCCTTCCCAGCCAAGCACAACTTCGTCAACGGTTTCTCCCAACGCACTCATTGTCGTTTCTGCAATCGTTCCCGGAATCTGAGTAAGAAACATAAATCCGAAAAGCAATAAAAGTACTGGTATGAGTGCAATGACGATAGTCGCCGCGATAACTTTAATCAGCGTCTCTGGATGCGAAACCATGGTGGCAGCAGCACCGGCAAAATTGCCTGCTGCTGCTTGTCCCGCCGCTTTACCAATGACCTTAGCATCCTTAACGCCTTGTTTTACAGCATGTACTGTTGAGGAAACTGCTTTAGCTCCCTGTTTTGCGTCATGAACCGCTTCATCGGTTAAATTACTCAATTTACACCACTCCTTCCTTAATCAAGCCAGTCTCAGCTGTGTAGAAGATTCTGCACATTTCCATCTCACACCCCGTGGAGGTGCTGGCTTTTTCGTGAGACACCCGGCTTTCTTTCGAAAGTCGGGAAAAGGGTATCGTCCAAGAATTACTTGGACGGCTTATCCTTTTTGTTTTTCGAACCGTTGCGATTCTTATTCCCTTGCATCATTTGCTGGAACCTGTTGTTCCGCTCATTTCGAGAGTTGCTTTCACGGAACGATTTTCCTTCATAAGCGTTTTTCTGCTGAGGTTGAGAATTAGAACGAGCAGCAGATTGGGTTCTATCCTGACTGGAGTTTCGATTACGCCGTTTGTAAGACTCATCCGTGTCGGGTCCAACACTCTCGTAGTCATCCACCTTGCCAAGCTGGCGGGCAATGCTTTCAAACGTTTCGGGCTCATACCGGCGGGTCTGCTTGTTGTACTTAGCACTCCGTTCGATGTTCATCACATCCGGGGTCTCAGGAACGTTGCCATCAGCATCGAGCTTTTGCATGATACGCCACTGTGTAATGCCCGTATCGGGGTCTACACTAACGCGGGTGACCTGAATACGGCCAATGCCATCACTCTCAACAAAGCCATTCGTATCATTGAATGCTTTGATAGACAAATGACTCAAGGGCCTGATTTCAGGTCCATTAGAAGCTCCAGATGTATTGGGTTCGGCACTGGATACACCGGCATTATCGCTGAATGTATCGGCTTCGGTAAAGGAATTACTGCGAGATGTATCAGCATAGAACTGAGTTCCATCCACAGGAGGTTTTTCGGCAGGCTGTTTACGAGCTGCGGAGCCATCGGCATCACCAGAGTCACCAGTATCTTCGCCAACACCGCCATGATTGAAGTTTTGTGCGGCAGGGGCGGGATTATCTTCCGCTCTGGATGCTTCTGCCGTCGCCTTGGAAGTTGCCTTTGCAGGAGCAGTATTTTCAGTAACAGAGGCGGCTGGCGCGGTCTGACCAGCAGAGCCATCATTGTCGGAGCCAGCACTTTCGGAGCTCACTGCACCACCACCTTGAATTTCAGGCGCAGGTGTGGAAGGTGCGCTTACGGTAGTACCGCCGTTATCGTCGGACGAACTGCCATCGTCGTGAGAATTATTGCCAACATTCTGATGCTGAACTGTGGGAGCAGTAGCATCGTCATTGGAAGTTTCCTCTCCGCTGCCCGAAGAAGCATCGGAGCCGGGATTCTCGTTGTGAGAGCTACCGTTGCTGCCGCCAAACGAGGCAGAGCCGACATCGTTATCGTCGAAATCATCGCCATCACCGTCAGCAGAAGGTGCCGCATGACCAGCAACAGCACCAACGTTGGAAGAGCTTTCTCCCTTTGCAGGGGGTTCACCGATACCAGAATCATCTTCATCGGCGGGAGCCTTTACGCCTTGGGCAGTGGGTGCAGTTTCTTCATCGGAGCTGTAATTGTCGCCACCGCCATTACCTCCAGCGAAGCCCGTATTGCCTTCACCGGAAACATCGTCGCTGTCAGTGCGTTGTGCAGAGGGTGCAGCAACATCATTGGAAGCGCCGCCAGCGTCAGCAGGAGGTTCAGCATAGTCAGGGCCAGCATTGCCTGCCGCTTCGTCATCAGTATCGACCGTTCTATCAGCGTAACTTGCAGGTGCCTGAGTTTCCACTGTAGCAGAGTCACCATCCATGGGCGAAGCATCCACATCAGCAGAGCCAACATCCTCAGTGCCGCCGACATAGCCAGAAGATGTATCCGAATCATCGGATTCTCCGACAGCCGGTTCATTGTCCGTATGTTGTACAACAGGCGCAGCACTGCCGCCAGAAGCGTTATCTGCGTTAGCAGGAGGTTCAGCGTAATCGACAGAAGCGTCATCAGACACATTGTCATTTGTAGCAGCATTGTCAGCCTGACTAGCGGGTGTATGAGTCTGAACCGCAGCAGAGCTGTCATTCGCGAACTGAGTCTCGGAATCAGTAGACCCAGCGTTTTCATTGACGACGTCGATGTCGGAAGGCGTATTCGAGCCGCCGAATTCCGCATCAGCAGAACCGTAACTCGTAGTCTGCTCTGCAGGACCAGCAAATTCTTCGCTGGGAGCACTACCAGTGGGAGACTCGACGGAAACGGTAGAATCATTTGCTGCGAAATCGCTGCTGTCGGGGCTTACCGGTGTAGTTGTAGGTGCAGGGCCTTCTTCGGTGACGGTCTTGTCGGTAGCAGACTGCATCGCAGACCCAACGGAGCTTTCACTGAAAGTACCAGTGCCATCCACAACAGTCTCGGTTTGAGCCGCGCTGCTATTGGTAACGCTGTCTTCACCAGCAGACTGAGTAACGGTAGAAGTTACGCCGCTGTCAGCAGAGGTTTCCATTTCGACATGTCCAGAAGGAGCTGCATCCTTAGTCTGAGGTACATTACCACCCTGAGCGGGAGAAGCAATAACGACTGTATTACCTTCTCCAGCCGCGCCGTTGCCACCAGCAGAGATTTCGCTCTCGCTCTGAGGCTCAGAACCCGGAGCTGGTTTAGCGGATACATTCTGTGCCTGAGTGCCAGGAGCGACAGCAGTTTCACTGCCAGAAGTGGTAGGTTCAGTGGGCAATGTACCAGCATTGCTGAGTACAGGTGCGGTTGCCTTCGTTGCTGTAGTACCGGCAGTGCCAGCAGGAGCAGTATTGTTTTCACCAACAGTATTGACATTTGCAGACGGGACATTGCCCTGACCCTTTGCTGTAGGTGCAGTTTCAGGCGTGGGTGTAGTCGCGGGAGCAGCTCCATTGCCGCCAGCAGGAACGGTGCTAATTCCCTGTTCAGGAGCAGCGCCATTCTTGCCCGCAGGGCTGCCAACAATAGATGTAGTTTCAGGTGTAGGAGCAACCGTGGGTTCAGTGCCTTTTCCTTCCGTCATACCACTACTGCCGCCAGATGTGGCTTCAGGCGTGGGCGTAATAGCAGAACCAGCGCCCTTGTTTGTGGCAGTACCACCACCGCTGATAGGTGTATTGCCCTCGTGTACCAGAGGCGTTGCGGAATCCTCAACGGTTGCGTTTGTAGGCGTGCCATTGCCAGACTTTGCTTGCGGCACGTTCGTACTTGTACCAGATGCGTTGCCAGATGCAGATGCTCCCGTAACGGTTACATTTGCAGCGTTAATCGGTTTGCTTGTAGCCGTACCATTTGCGACAGGTGCGCCCGCAGGTGTAGATGCAGGTTTAACAGAACCAGAGCCATTGGCAACAGCGTCAGGATTAACCACATTCACGTTGTTTGCGCCAGGAGTGCGAGATTCCGCATTGCCAGCAGCCGTATTATCAACACCATTGGCATTGATTGTCGTACCATGTGCAGTATTAGCAGCATTTGCAGAGCCAGTTGCTCCTGTAGCAGTAGTAGTTGCCGTAACCGTCTGCGGTGTCGGTACGCCACTGCCAGTAGGCACAGCGTCTGTAGTTCTACCCTGTGCTACGGTATCGGGATTCACAACGCCAGGTTCAGAACTTTCGCTGTTGCCATGGCGGCCAGAGAACACCGATGCAACACGTCCCCAGAAAGAAGTGGCTTCAGGTTCTGGTTCATCCATTGCGGCCACGGGCGTATGTGTGGCCTCGAAAGCCTCCGGTGTCATGCCAACCGTATCGCCGACCTCGGCACCAGTAACTTCCTGTCCGGAATCATCGTCAGCCAAAGAGTTGTATGCAATCTGGCCATTTTCGTCGGGTGCGGTTGCATCAGTTTCCTTAGCGGTTGCATCACCATCAACCATGGTCGCGTTACCGGCATCGCCAGTAACGTTTTCAGAGGCACCAGTGCCTTCAGCAGTACCCTTCGGCAACTGTCCAGATGCAATAACCTGGGCAGCTTCTTCGTCTGTCAGGCTGCCCTTCGGGTTCGATACCATGTAAGTATCGGTAGTGTTGCCATCGCTGACCGTAACAGTCAAAGCACCATCAGGCATATCGTCACGGCCCATGGCCATGTCAATACCGGTGACTTTCGCACCTTTAGCAAACTGCTCTGCCAGCTTAGGGTCAGCATTTGCAAGCGTGTCCTGCATAGCAGCCAAAGATTCCTGAGAATTGTAATCAACAGCAGAATCCGGGTTGCGCATTTCTGCGGCACGCTGCTCGTTGGACATCTGGAACCGACCGGCGTAATTTTCTTTGGCAGTATCAAACTGCTTTTGGGCCTCGGCCTGTTTGGCGTCTCGGGTAACAGCAGCCGCCTGTTCCTGGTCGTGCTTATTAAGCGCGGAATCAGTAACACGAGTAAGGTAATCCAGGTTTTTGCTTTCCATCGCGGACCTTGCTGCAATTGCGGCCGCGCCATCTGCACCATACTTGTTCAGCTGACCAGCGGGGACGCTGAAAGATGTGGAGTTCTTTGTATCCGGAATAACGTCGCCAAGACTTCTCCCCTTCCCGTCCGTCATGCGAGTAGCGGTCCATTCCTGAGAGCCATTTGCCGCAGTGCGTCCGGTATTTTCAAGACGGAACTTGCCTTTATCCGTAGTAAGAATTGCGCTTTGCCCATCCGGACTGATAGCCAGGTCGGAAGTCTTGGTTGCAGTCATGCCAGATTCATCACTCGAATAACGGAATCCGGAAACGCCTGTAATCTTGCCATTCTCATCGCGGTAAGTGACCTTACCATTGACAGCACCTTTAATGGCGTTATCGGGAGCCAGGTCTTCAACCGTACCCTGAGACACCTTGCCGCCGTCAAATCCGAGCTCATCCAGAGCGTTCGCCATAGCCTGACGATTCGAATTGGAGTTGAAGGTCTCGCCAGGGTTTTTGTACATGTCGCTGCGTTCGGCGTTCGTACCACGTACAAAGCGGTCGGCCTTTTCCTTGTCGCCATAGCTGACCTTACCGTATTTATCCAGTTTGTTTGCAGCCCCAGCCGCTGCGCCATTGGCACCTGCAGCTGCTGCCACGCCTGCAGCAATTGGCTTGCTATTACTGCCCGCGCCGCCTACAACATTTCCAATGGCATCAGCAGCTGCACGGCCGTGGCCAGCAACGCTGCCTGCCAAATCAAGAACATCATGCGCAGCACCCGCAATAATTCGGAAAGCGCCAGCCGCTTCACTCATCGGGTCAAGACCTGTTGTGCTTGTGATGCGGAATCCGGCTTTTGCAAGCATATCGTCCAGCTTTTGTGCGATTTTGAGGTATGCGTATGTGACAAGGCCCCATTTCACGACGCTTTCAACAGATGCGCCGACCAATCCGATGTTCAATGCCGTTCGTGCAATACCAACGACCCAAATGTTCAGAATCAGCAAAACACATTGTGACCAGAACATCTGCATCCAGTTGACTGCCGTATCTTTTGTTCTTTCGTTAGTTGCCGTGGCAAATGCCAGAGGCGAAAGCAAAATAGTGAAGACGCAAATGATGTATCGTTCCGCACATTCAAGTACCAACTTAATCAGGTTCCACCAAATCAAAAACAGAAACACAACGCTGACAACCAGAGAAGCACCTTCGACAATCGAGAAACCTCCCATCCATGCAACTATTGTTCCAGCCGCATCGCCAGATTCAGTCTGGCCAATAATTTTCATGCCAGAGTCTTCAAACGAAAACTCCCCCAATCCGCCACCTGTAACGCCTTCACTTAACGCCGTTGTCAGAGGCGAAATGATTTCATCGAACATCAACTGAAGGAAGTGACTGCCTGTAAGAGTAAGAACCATGCCAAAGACAGCGTTCCAAATCAGTTTTGGTACGCTTTCGGTCCTTGCGCCGTCTGCAGTTTCCATCAAATACGAGATGATACGAACGGCAATCAGTGCTCCGGCGATTGTTGTCGAAATTACCGTTATGGCTTGTGAAAAATAGCCCCCAATGCCGTCCCCACTCATTGCAAAGCCAGGAATATAATGGGCGATTTCTTCTGTCGTCATCTGCGTAATTTCGAGCAGCGGATTCATAATAAGGTCACAAAACTGCAAGATAATACGTGCGATGACCATGACAACCAGACTGAGGAAGTTACTGACAAGGTCAGAAACCGCAGAAAACGCAATGCATCCAGTCACTGCAAATGCAAGAATAACAGCGGCCATAGAACGCTTAACGGCTTTCTTTCCTTTTACGGGTTTACATTTTATAAGAGAGTTAATGTTGCTCACCTTCTTTCAATAAAAAAGACCCGTCCGATTACTCGGACGAGCCTTTTAGCCGCAAAGCGAATATTAGCCGCCAATGTTATTGCCGCCGAGCTCGCTGTTAATCTGGCCACCGAGTTCATTAGCAACCTTCATCAGGCCGGGCACTGCAACAGCAGCCACGACGATGATGGCAACCACAATAAGACGTTTCTTGTAAGTCTGAACGTCTTTCGGGTCACTGGCCAGCAGCATACGCACCAGCATATACAGGAATACTGCGATGCCGATAGGAACAACGACGTTGGTCAAGCCTTTAGCAATAGAGTTGCTAACCTGGTTGCCTACGTTGAACACTTTGTCAATAGCAGTGCTAACATCTGCATAAGCCATAACCGTGCTCATCATGGCCGCAGTGCCCATTGCACAAGCAGTACCTACAGCCATCTGGAGGTTCTGCACCGGGGTGCGTTTCTGCAAGCTGTTTTTCATATTCATTTCGAACTACCTCCTTCCTTCGATTATCATCGTAGTAGAGCCTTCGTGAACTGATTGTTCAACCCTTTAACTCTACAATATCTATTATCTGCACCTCGCAAAGGCGTGCAACAATCATACATTCGTTTATTTGAAGCATTATTCACACAAAACGAAAAAGCGGGAGCTCCTGTCATGAGGAACTCCCGCTATAACTAATTTTATGTTTTGGCTTTTTTTAGTTTCGTGATGATGCGCGGACCGAGCAAGGATTTGCGGGTTTGTTTACGGAAATTCTGAAGCGCATATTTCAATGCTTCCTCATCGCCAATCATCACCAATTTCTTTTTGGCTCGCGTAATACCGGTATAGTACAAAGGCTTTGTCAACATCACTCCGTATGTCATACTCACCGGAATAATGCAGCAAGGAAATTCACAGCCCTGAGAGCTATGCACGGTAATGGCATACGCAAGCTCAATATCTTTCATATCTTCATTGTTATAAACTAAAGTTTCTCCTTTCGAGTCAAAGTAGATTTCAACGGCAACATCGCTTTCCAGCTGGACAATCGACTGAATCGTTCCCAAGTCACCGTTAATAACCTGTTCTGTGTTCTTTCGTTGAATAATCCGGTCACCAACCATAAACAGCTGCTTACCGATTTCGACACAGAACTTATCATCAGTTTTAGGATTCACGACCGCCTGAATTGCGGTGTTGACACGGTTCTTGCACAGATATCCGCTCGGCGTGCCTTTATCATAATGCGTAGGAGTTAGAACAATCGTACCCTCCATACCGTATTTGGACACGCCATTCAAATACTCCTCAACAATATGATTCATGATTTCATTCGCTTCTTTTTCTTTATCCTTGTTAACAACCGGAATGAAGCGAAATTCATTATCAAACACAAGATTTCGGGTATCCCCGGTATAGGCACGATTCTCACGAATCTTGATGGAAGCATCTGTAATCGTCGAGGTACTCCCCTGCCGATAGTTGACATCAAGGCGAACGGTTTTAATAACACCGCACTTGATTAAATCACGCAAAACGTCACCACGAGCTACAGGAGCCAACTGGTCCGTATCGCCAAGCAGTACAATCCTGGTGGATGGGCTGCTCAAAACAGCATCGATTGCATAAGCGAACAGGTGTTCCCCCACCATACTCATTTCATCAATACCGATGAAACCGCAAATGGTACAATCTCCTTGTGCCGTGAATCCGCTCGAATTATTCGCCGGAATCAAGCCACAAGCCTTATGAATCGTGGATGAGTTCATGCCGGTGCTTTCCGCCATACGCTTGGCAGCCAAGCCTGTTGGAGCCATCAATAGAATATGTTCCTCCGGCCATACCATATGGTACACATCCATGATAGCCCGCAGACAAGTGGTCTTGCCTGTACCGGGGCCTCCAGTGACAATAGAGATACGGTACTTCAAATTGCGTACAGCCTCGGCCTGTCGCGGAGAAAGAATAATTGAGTTCTCTTTCTGCCATTTGATGAAAGCGTCCTCGATTTCTCGCTCTTTTATCGGCTCAGCACTGGCAAGTTCAACGATTTTAGCTGACATTTTACGCTCTGCCAAAAAATCATCTTTATCGTAATAATATTTTCCCTGCTTGATAACCGAGTATGCCTTGGCAACACTATCAAGTGCTTCTTTCTGCCGTTCTGCACTCACCTGTGGAGTGAACGCAGCCATTCGAGCTAAGATAGCACTCTCTTCCGCACACATACTTCCCGTCTTTTGACAGGCAATATGTAATGCTTCGATTGTCGCGCAGGTCATGCGGCGCTCTGAATCTACCGGCTCTCCCATTGCAAGAGCAATGTGGTCCATCACCGCAAAGCCCAAAATCGGGACTGGCTTATAAGGATTATTTTCCAGAACGTGAATCGTTTCATTTCCGTACGTCTCAACCAATGTGTTGATAGCGGACGGTGAAATATCCACGCCTTGCAGAAGTTTCAGAACATCTGCACGGACCAAAGCAGACAAACAGGCATCGTTGAGCTTTGCAATGACCTTGTCATCAATTCTTGGAATATCAAACAGCTGTTTGCAATGATGAGCACAAACATCCAATGTGTTCATTCCAAAACGTTCAACGATATGGCTTGCCATCGCCTTTCCTAAACTGCTGCAATTCCGCATCAGGAACTTGCAAACCTCGCTTTCGGTTTCAGGCAAAATCTCGGTTGCTTTTTCTGCAACGAAGATTTTCTCGTTTTCCTCTTTGGAATCCGGTGCCCAATGTCCTTCCAGGCGAAATGAAATTTTCTTCAACAGCTCAACGGGAATGTGCTGAGATGTGGCTTTGAATTCTGCCGTCATCCCGCCGTATCTGCGCACCTCAGGAGGAAACATATCCTCTTGCCCTTTTACACAAGTTGTAAAAATACAGCAGGCGTAATTTGTGCTTGTTGGTACGGCCTTCAGTACACGCTTTACGTTGCACTTGTTTAGCGTGATAGTAGTGTTATCCAATTTTACTTACCCCTTTATTTTTCTCGCAGCACCTCCAAACATTTCGGATATGCCACTTTTTCGACTTTTTCGTTTACCGTGATAAGATACGCCTTTACGTCATTACTGTACATATAGTAAGACCATGTATCGTAATCCTCGCTTCCAGGCGTTGCAACATCAACCGGCGTAGATAGCCAACACGCCTGACAATTATGCACAAGCCACAAGAAATATGGGTTGCCACTATCCTCAAGGCTTTTCTTCATTTTCCCTTCGCATTTGTGAAGCTCTCGCTCGAAAGCTTCCTGCTCGAATCCGCGTTTTGCCAAGATGGAAACCATCGCACCAAAATAGTCATCGCAGTCGCTGCATGTTGGCTTTACAAGTTTTTGCTCATAGAGAGCATCGACAAGCTGTCGGTTTTGCTCTTCGTAACTTGTCTGATTTTTGTTTTGGTTCTTGTTTTTACTCATTGATAAACTCCTTTCTATTTGATATGCCGATAAAAATAGGCAGCCACCCGGTAAAGGATGGCTGCCTATATCAGCAGAATGTAAATTGTGCGACGGGTCCCAAACGTATGAAACCGTTCAATGTTATCCATCGTACATTTATTATTTTATCCGTGCCGCACAATCCGTCAAGCAGAGAGTGCCTCAATCATCTCGCACATACATTTTTCAAGGCGCGTGCAGGATGTGACATTCGGCAGATAGTTCATCTGAATATCATAACGATGGCATGTCACTTTGCATTTATTGTAAAGTGCATGAGACATGGAATCCACCTTGCAGAGCACAAGGTCTGCAGCGTGAATCATCTGGTCACAGGCCGCCACCATATCTTTGCTCACATAGATGGCATCGGGATGAAGAACTTGGAATCGCTTCATCAGGTTTTGATTGCCGCCAACGACAGCAACCGAATATTTCTGAAGTAGTTCATCCAGCTTTTTCCCATAATCGACATCGGGTTCATCGTCAGGCTGCAAGGTTTCTTCCTCAAGAGCCTCCTGCTCATCTGGCAAATCATCCTCTGTCTCTTCCGGAACCAGCTGCATCAGTTCGTCAATCTCCGCATACGCCGTTTCCAGCTTGGATGTCAGAGCGTTTTCGCGCTTCTTACTCTGCTGCAGCAGCTTGTCTGCATCAGCTGCCTTGTTTTCAGCTCGCTCTACACAAGCCTCTGCGTCTACCAGCTTTTTGTTCAGAGCGTCAATCTGCTTAACGAGCATTTCATCCGAAGTACCCTCATCCTGTCCAAACAGCTCACGCGAAACAGCTCTACGAATTTCATCGGCGTAAGCATTCGCCAAGTTGTAGACTGACGCGTAAACAGGAAGCATAAAGTTATAAAGATTGATAAGATTAAGCGTCTGCTGCGATACTTTCTGGGAAATCAGCATGTTGTTCTTATCATCAACGGTGATAAGTCCATCCATGACAAGGGCCTCCAGCATGCCAAAGCAAAAGCTGTTATCGTCCTCTTTGCAGACAAACTGAACATCCTCCGCGAGATTCGCCTGCATATTACGGAACTCTTGTTTTGTTAGAGGTCTGTTTGCTACTGGTTTGAAGCCAACGCCTGCCTGACACATAGCATCTTCACAGATAGCATAGCCATCACACATGATGGAGTAATTCGAATCACTGAATTCTGTCTTTTGGATTGTTAAGTTATCGTTTACTTTCACATCAATAGTTGCTTTGTTCATATCGGCAATCACTTTGTTCTGAAGGTCACTAATTGTTTTCTGTACGCCTGTGCCAAGTTTCGCAAAGAATTCTCTTTGGATGGCGCTGTCTTCGCCTTCTGAATTTGCCAAATTTCGGGTCCAGATATCATAGACATCTTTGTTTTGGGGAAGCTGGCTTTCCGGGCTGGCATATCCGTACAAGAAAAACAGATATCTCTTTGCCACGTTCTCCGGTTTGTTGATTTCATCTGTGAAATCGTATGCTGCCTTCGTACCTGCGTACATTGCACTTACCATTCGAGACATATAGGAAAAATCGCGTCCCAGCAGCTGTACAAGTTTTGTCCATTTTGGCTTGTTTTCATTGAATAGTAAATAACTCATAACGGCAGCCACCTTCACCGTATCGGCACGACGAGAAGGTACGACTTCCGTTAAGCCCATTATTTTATCATTGAGTAGGTTTTTGGCTTCCTTACGGTAGCAAACATTGCTTTCATATTCATCAACAAAGCGCTTCTTTGCAGCCTGATTTCGTTCCACTTCGCTGGCAGCATATAAGCACCATTCTGGTTTATAATAAAATGACATAATCAAAAAATCCTCCTTTGTATATCAAAAAAGCGCCCGGTGTAGCAACCGAGCGCATGAGTGTTAATGATAAGTTAAATGAGATGGTATCCATGCTACATTTATAATTGTACCTAACCCGCACAGATGTGCAAGCAGCAAAAAGCATATGAATCACCGCTGCTCTCCATTTGGGTCTTTCTGCACATGAGGTTCCTGTTCCGATGTCACCTGTTTCAAGCCCATACTTTTGTACACATTCATTTTTTTTGCCATCCTCATATTTTGCAACAAAAAACGGCCCACCCGCTTTAAGCAGATGAGCCGTGCCGGACAAAGGCTGTGCTGTTATTTGTTTTTGTTCTCCTTCTCCGCGTGCTTTCCACGAGCTGCGTTATAAGCCTTCTGGAAAGTCTTGGTGCGGCTGATGAGGAACAGCGGGATAATCCAGCTAGTTGCCTCGAAGAGTATCTGAATCACACCGCCCAGCAAAGGGAACAGGATTTTGGTCAGGAGAAATGCTGCGAGTTTGAACGCAACAACCACCAGAACGATGATGCCTACTGCAACGACAATTCGTGCAGCGATGTTGGTTATGTTTTCGGAGTTGATTTTGAAGTTTTTCTTTTTCATGATTGTCCTTTCTTGTTTGAGTTGTGATTTGTTGTACAGACTAACACATATGTGTAGCTGTTCGGACATCTATTAAAAACAGTGCAATGCACTGGGAATTCAAAACAAAAAAGCGGGCTCCCTGAAAACAGGAAGTCCGCTTCTAAGCGAATTATGAAAAATGAACCACGACCGGATTTGGTTCCGGAGGACAACTTTTCAAGCTGCCGCTGTGGAAGTAAGATGATATCTATTAACTAATTACCATTTTACTCCGGTCGCATACACTGTCAAGCAAAAAGCGAATTAAAAGCAAAATAAATTTGCATTCAACTTGCCTTCTACATCTGGATTGCATCCCTTGATTGCATCTTTTGCGTAATCGCGAATATAATCGATGTCGTCAACAAGATACGCTCCATCAGCGTCACGCTGCAGGGCCCCGGCATTCAGCCAATCCTCTGCAAAGTCAATGTTGGTATTACGGTCAACCAGCTTGAACTCGACCGTACGTCCATCGTTTTCTCGCAGTTTCATTTCTTTGCCACCTTTATCGTTAATGTCCGGCTCGTTTCACGTCTGGGAATGTCACAGGCTTTGAAAGCATCGGGGTACAATGCTTCGAGTTTCTGCCGGTCAATGGATGCGTTGCTCATCTTGGGGGTGAGCTTGACAATCCATTTAACTCCGTCCGGTCCTGTAACAGTCCCCTGCGTACTGACGCCCATAGCCATCGCAAAAGGCACTGCCAGCTTTTTGTACTGGGCTTCGTACCCTTTGGCTACATCGCTGGCAGCCTTATACTTAGCATAAGCGTCCGTATACTCTTTACAGAGTTCTGCGTATTCAGAGCCCAACAAAATGCCGGGCGCAGACTTGTTGGCATCGCCGGTATAACGATGCAGGGTATCCATGAGGGCTTTGGTATCACCAAGAGGTTCGGGCGGGATACGCGGGACAACATGGTTTTGCCAGAAGTCGTCACATCCCTGGATAATGCGCATCTCCTCATCAAGGTCACGTTTGATGGTATTTGCGATAAGCGTATCGCGGTCAAACATGCAGACCACAACGCATTCCCAAACGCCAAGAATCGCCATATAAGTGCGAACCTGATAGATGTACGGAATAGGAATATTGCCATTCTCCCACTCAGCCTTGTTGAACGTGCTCGTAGTTTTGATTTCCACCAAGCAATACGAGCCGTCCGGCTTGCGCATCATACGGTCAATGTTGGCCGTGATATAAGGCTTTCCCGGCATGGAATAGATGTTGGTATCGGTGATGATATCGTTGTACGGATACCGTTCCGACAGCCAAGCGTCTACATACTCCTCCGAGATATGACCCCACAGCTTATTCAACCGGGATTGAGAAGTTTCTTCTTCCGGGACAATCGGCTGCTTTCCAGTCTTGGCGTAGAACAAATCAAGATTCGTCTTGAATTTGTTTGCGCCAAAGATAGCGGAAATGTCAGAACCGCCCAAATGGTCTGCACGCCGTGCCTGCCACTGGTCCTCCGTCAAGGTGCTTGCATCGACCTCGATTTCAGGGCCATTATAGCCGTCCGGGTTACAGAATTTAACTGCTTCCGGGCTTGCCTCGGCCATTGCCTCATTGTAGAGTTCCCTGGTGTAGGGAGTATTGATTTCCCAGTACGGGAGATGTTGCGCACATCCCGCACTGGATTTGTTGGTGCCATCATAGCTTGCCATTGATTGTTTCTCCTTTCAAAGTCAGCGGCACAAGCCATACACAAGTACGGCTATAACCAGCAGGATAAATACATTTTTAGGTTTTACCATTACAGCTCCTCCTTACCAGGCATATCCACATCGCTCCAGCGAGTACGAGCGCAGCGTGCAACGCAGTCAGCGGCAGCGAAAATCTTCTTAGCATCCTGAGTGTGATTGCGAACCACACCAGCGTATGCATCGCATACTGCCAAGTAGATATCCAAAGCAGTTACAGGCATATCGCCATACACAGCGTCAAAGCCTTCGAGAGCTTCCAGTGCTTCCTGCTTCGGCATACCACCGCTTTTCAAAACGCGAACAAGCGCTGCTTTACTGTTGCGAATTAGAACATTACGCAGCTTATCCAGGTCGGTAGCCGCATCGTCAAAATACGCAAGCAAAGCCACAAAAGCATTCGTAACTCGTGCTGCAATGTCTTCACCGATATGCGGAATCGCCACATCTTTAGCCATGGGTGCCACAATGCCGCTGCCCATATTCAAGCACGGAATCAGGCGTACAGCAGATGCAGCAACATCCGAGCTAATCATCATGACTGCCGGAGTATACCCCGCAGAAAATCCCGAAGGAAGTTTGCGGAAGAACTGCTGCTTGTAGGCTCCAAGGTCGATGACCACTTTCATAAGTTCGTGAGACAAATAGCCGCCTTCGAATTCACGGTCGGGCCAGTTCTGGTCCATATAATCGTCCATGATTTTCAGGAGCTTATCGTTTCCGATAGCTGCATAGCGGGCAGAATGCACAGCACGAACCTTGTCGTAACTGTACTTAACCTGTACCGCACCTTTCCGTTCTGCCAGGATAAGGTTCAAGACCTCTTTCAAGCTCTCGCGGCGTTCTTTGCGAAGCAGTTCGTAGCAGTTCATGCCAATCATGCCTCTGTCGCAAATGCTGCGGACTGCACTGTCCCCTACCGGCTTCTTGCCGATACAGGTGGTCAGATTCAGCCCTGCGTTCTGCTGCGTATCAAGGACCGCTTCTTCGCTCACTTTCATCTGCTTGGCGTATTCATCCGCACAAAGAGGTTCATCATGACTCGCTTCAAAACGAATGTCACGAATCCCCTCCTCAAGCCATTTAGTATTTGCTGCGTCCTGCTTGCACTGTGCAAGCAGCTTGTCGTACTCGCCAGCCTTGTAATGCGCTTCTGCCCCATCCAGTGTGAAATCTACAAGGTCGGGGTCCTTTAAGTTGGGTGTCACGGCAGCTGTGTTGATGGTTGTGTTGACGACCGCGCTAGTTGCTGAGGCAGGTGCGTTCATGGTTACATTGTTGTTGGTAGTGGTGGTGTTGTTGATAGTAGTGGTCATAATTCTTACGCTCCTTTTTAATAATGCAAAAAGAGGCGGGCCTCTCAAAATGAGAAGTCCGCCTCTTTAAGCGAAATTGTGAATTGTACGAAAGGCATTATGCCCGTATCGATGTTTGTTATCTATCGTACAATTTTTATTGTATCCGGTTCGCATAAATGGGCAAGCGAAAATAGCATAAAACTAAGTTTTCCCTGTTGCCGCGCAAAAACAGGAGCAAAAAAAGGCCGCCCACCAAACGGTGAACGGCCATACGTTACAAATTAGTTACCGCGTGCTTTAGCGATATACGTTCTGACTTCTTCCTCAGGGATATTGTATTGTACCGCCATTTTTGCTGTAATGGTTTTATCATCCAGTCCACAGCTGAGCAAAGTTTTTACAGCATTGATACGCTCTTCCGAAGCCACTTTCACCGTAACTTCATTTTCGAATCTTTCAATCTCTTTGCACATAGTCACAAACTCCTTTCCTTGCTTCAGTTGCTTCATACGGTCAGCCAGAACCTTGTTGGAGATTTTGGCTGAATCCGATTGCTGCATGTCCACCATTAGTTGGCCAAGCCGCTCTATTGATTTGCCGTTTCTGCTGTTGTTGCGGCTGATTCCGGTGTCTGTTCGGCTTCTGCCGGAACAACGTTCACGATGCAGGAATCCGAGAATTTACCGTCTTCGGTAGCCAAGGTTAAGACGGTAGAGCCCTCAGATACGCCTCGCAATACGCCTTCACTGTCATCATAAACCGCAACAGATTCATTTTCCACGTTCCAGACCAGTTTCAGCCGATTTACAGCGGCAACTACCTTGTCGTTGTCCTCGGTTTTTGCGGTGGCAACGTTAAAGCCAACTGCTTCCTCTTCACCAACCTGAAGCTCAATATCTCCGTTCAAAACAAGCTCGGTAATATCAATCTTGTTGGCTTTCGCAACAGCAAAGCTCGCAATCAGCGTGATTGCAACCAGCACCAAGAAAACGGCAATGATAATAATCGGATTTTCAGCAGCACTCTTGGCCTGCTTTTTGTTGTTACCCATCAGTTTTCTCCTTTCTGAGCAGCCATATTATCTTGTGAGTCTTTGTCTGAAAGTCCCAGATGAAAATGCAGATACACCTTAGACATAACCTTGTTGGCCGGAACGAAATGTTCATCCCAATACCGAGAATCATACGAATTGTTTCGGTTGTCGCCCATCATAAAATAATGGTCTTCCGGAACCTGAAACGGTCCAAAGTCAAGGTCTTCCGGTGTTTCGTTCAAATAAGATTCTTCGTATTCGACACCGTTAATATATGTCTGCCCGTGCTTGATTTCCAGCACATCTCCAGGCATACCAACGATTCGTTTGGCATAAAAGCGTTCGTTACCATCATCACGTTGAAACAGAACAATGTCGCCGCGCTCGTAAGGCTTGTTCAAAACGTCCGTTCTCACTCCAACCGTAAAGCACGGTGCCGAAAGAGTCGGATACATTGACTGTGTTGGGATAATGGAAGTCATAAGGACGAATTTAAAAATCAGCCAGAACACCACAAAGCAAATGACCGGCAGTGCCCAACTTTTCACAAAATCTTTCATTCGTTGTGTGCGGGAAAGCACAATGTTATTCTCTTCCAAAAATGTCACCTCGGTAAATTGTTATTGATGAAGGTTAGAAATTGATTCAGATAGAATCCAATCTGGCTCAACAGTCCTTGATAGTCAACCGTAACGCCAATATAATTAAGAAACATGTTTACGCCATAAATCGTGATGGCTCCAAGAACTAGAGTCTCAAACAAACGACTTACGCCGCGCATGATAAACCAAATCAGCATCACAATCAATGCAATATCAACAGCCAGCTTGATATCACCAGATTGATAAAGAGATTGAAAATAGTTCACAACATCACTGATAGCCGACATAATAATCGCCTCCTTCGCATTCGTCTGGCCACCTATTTTAATTTTCTACAATTCGCACATTTCAGCAACAAACAAAAAAGCAGTGGCATCTGTGATAGATACCACTGCTGTTATGATTAGAGAACGTACGGGCAAACCGTCACATACAGCTGGACGGCTTTATCACCGTTGTACAAAGAAACGGTATTGAACCCCTTCTTTGCTCCCGAAAGAATCATTTCCTTTGCCGCCTCATACTCCTTATTATCACGACGGACATAGCCATCCTTGGTCTTCATCGTGGTAATAGCATTCCGCAGCATTTCAAGAGCCCGTTCGGGGGTTCCTGCGACCCGCATCCAGTTACCGATAGAATCGTAGATGGTGTAAGCCGTATCGGGGATGTTGACGTTCTGAACCGGTGCAGGAGGTGCTTGTGTTACAGCGGGTGCCGGAGCTTGAACAGGCGCGTCACTTGCTGCAGCCGGAGCTTCCCGATGATTCGTCATGTGCTGAGTATATCGTTCTGCGTTGGACAGATATGCGGTCCAGTGCATCTTGAATGCCCCTGCAAGGCCAATCAGGTCTTCCTTAGAGCAGCTGACAAGAATGCGCTTGACTTCCGCATCTGGCTTTTTCTGGTATCCACCCATCTGATTCTGAATACCTTCTGCTTCCACTGCCTGGAACACATAAGCCGATTTCGTACCAGGAATGAGTGAAATTTGCCGCCACATCACAGGACGGTCGTTGCGTGCCGGGCTTCCGCCGTTGTACACAAAGAGCTCCTCGGGATACTTTGCCTGCGTCTCCTTGGCTTTCTTGATTGCCTGGATACGCTTTTGGCCCATCATGCCGTTCAAGACGGCTTCCGCAAGATAGATTGCACCGCTACCGCCCTCAACATCGAGAGCTGCTTCGATAAAATCCGTCTGCTTGCATCCATTTTGCCGTCCAGTATGGGCAACAAACGATAAATGCAGCTTGCCGATATTTGCCCAGTCCATCTTGAATTTCAGAAAGCTTTTCTGTCCCTGAAGCTGGTAGATGACGAAATCGTCTTCCTTGTTTGTGTTTTGATTTTTTTGATTGTAAGCCATAATAATTTTCCTTTTCTTATGCTGTTTTCACCGGGACAAACGGCACGAACTTTATGCTGTTTGTCTCGTTTGTGGTATTCGGAACAAAAGGCCGGAATACTTTCCCCTGCTTAAATGCAAGGTAATAGTCATCCACGCCTTTATATGTCGTGCCCCAGTTAAAACGAGTCATCGTGATACCATATCGGGACGCGATTTCATAAAGTTTTGCAAGTGCATTTTTAACATGCTCATTACTCTCTCGGTCAGAGTCGAACGCATCCACCACGCGGGTAATTCCTTGAGATTTCAGATACTCACAGGTCATTTCCCATTGGTTAAAGCAGTTGACTCCCGCAAGGGCTATGTACGGTTCATGGCTCTCGCTCAGCTCACAAGCAATGTGAGCTTTGAGTGCCCCTTCCGTAACATACACGATTTGACCTTTTTTGCATTCCGGCATAACACCAGGAATACCGTAACTCGCAATGTTTCTGGCACTGCATCCACCTTGAAATCCGGCAGACGAAAACCAGAGATATCGTTTGTCACCCTTGTCAAATCGAATCTGCATCCCTACAATTTGACCTTTTGAGTTAAAATACGGAATGAAGAATCCTGATTTTGAGCAGGCGGAAAAAGTCTTTCCATTCTTCTCATAGAATCCCGGAACTCCCTCAAAAGAAATACCTCGCTTTTTGAGTTTGGCAAAGACACTTACCCAGCGTTCCGGTACGGAACGATATAAGCATTTGTCAATCACCTCATTGGTAAGGCCCCGTTTGAGAAGATTGTTCCGGTGTTCAGGTTTCAGCGTCAGTTCATTCAACACTGCTCTGTATACCTTATCCAATTCTTCATCCGATTTGACATCAACCGTTGGTTCCGGTTGATACTTGAGCGTAACCCTTGACTCGACAGGTTTACCATCCAAAGCATTTGCCAACGCTTTGTTTGCTTCCTGCCGCTTCTTAGGGTCAAGTCCATTGAACAGACAAAATAGGTCAACTATTCCACCACTGTACGGACATCCGCTGCAGCAATGGAAGCAGTTATACTGACCTCTTTCTAAGTTTACAGAGAAATACACCGGTTTCTTTTTATGGCCACATACTCCCATAGGACATTGAACTTCTATTTCACCGGTGCGAGATACTCCTCCACGTGTCTTGGCATTAACGACGCCAAGAACTGCTTCCATACTTAACATTGTTATTCTTCCTTTCTTACCATCCCCTCTCCGACTCATAATTCCTTACAGGTTATATTGACCTGCAAGAATACGAGCAGCAGCCTGAACAGGTTTCCCTGTAAATAGAGGCCGCAAGAAATAGGTGATGGCAGCTGTATTGCCGCTGTCCAGCAGCTCCTTCATGGTCTGACCGCCGTAGCGTCCGCAAGGAATCTTAAAACTCAAGGCTTCTTCCAGCGTCTTAGGCTCCTTCACCGCTTCCTGCTCACGAGGAACAGGCGGAACTGGAATCGGTGTATGTGCCGGTTCAGATTTCGGTTCAGATTCAGTCTGCGGACTGGTTTCAACCGGTGCAGCTTCTTTCGGCTGTTCCTGTTTTTTGGCTGTCTTACGAGTCCGCGTTGCAGTCTTTTTTTCGTTTTTTTCGGCTTCAACAACTTCCTTGGGAACAGGTGGAACCGGAATCTTGGCTTCTACACCGTCGTCAACAGGAGCATCGGTAAGTTCGGCTGCCTCATGGCAAACCGTAACTCCTTCGATGTATTCTGCATTGGCGGGAGTTCCAAATCCACAGTTACCGAGAGCCTTGCGAATTGCAGCGGTTCCAGCGTTCTGGATGTAATCCTTTCCGAACTGGTCATCGGCGTGATAGCGTGTGGCAAAAGCATTCGCCAACAGGTTTCCGTTTTCATCGATGACGCGGCCTTCGACCGTTGCTGCCATGTCGTTCGCCCGATAGACAATCTGTTCCAGGCGTCCACCGGGATGCTTCAGGCGGAACCACATCATGGCGGGTTCGGCCTGCAAATACATCCGACCATTGCCTTCTGCGTCCTTGTAGCAAGTCGTTACCAGGCGAGGGTCAAAGCCTTCCACCTGATTTGCGTTCGCCATAGTCTCTAAAACCTGTTCGCGTGTGATTTTTGTTTCCATAATTTGCACTCCTTTTTAATAATGCAAAAAGAGGCGGGCCTCTCGATTTCTCAAGAAGTCCGCCTCTTTAAGCGAATTGTGAATTGTACGAAAGGCATTATGCCCGTTCGATGTTTGTTATCTATCGTACAGCTTTTATTCTATTGACTTCGCACGAATGTGCAAGCACCCAAGTCAGAAAACTTTAAGCACCACACATTGCCGGAATTTTGGCTGCAAGCATTTCACTGAACACGATTTTCGCAAAGTTGAAGATGTCAGTTTCAATGCGGCAGGTCAGGCACAGCTTTTCAGGATGCTTTTTGAGGAGCACCGCCGTGCGATACACGATAACGTACAGCTTTTCCTCAAAGCAGCGGCATATACCGGCATATTTCTCGTCGCTCAAGCCCTCTTTCGGAACAAGGTCTTTTGCTGCGGTTTCCGCATAGCGTTTCCAGGTCACGTCATACAGGTCGCCTTCTTCCTCGTTCAGAACGTGGTTGGCAATCGGCAACACCTGCACATCCGTCAGAGCGTCGCAATTATCGAAATCGAGATGGATGAAGCACATTGTACCCGCATAGTATTCCAGCAGCCACTCAGACAGCCCATAAGCCAGTGTCGCCAGTTTCGTAGCAAAAGCGCTGGTCATGTACACCGTCCCCTTTTGCTCTTTGTCATCGCGCTCAATGCAATAGTTGTATGGGAGTCTATCGGGAAGTGCAGCGCTACAGATTCTATCGGTGAGCCTTTTGCGGCTTCTGATATACTCTTCCGAGGTCACGGACTCATATTTCTCCAGCGTGTCCTCGTATTCGATAATTTCTTTGTTCTCCTTGTATTCAGGAGCAAGCTGAGTGCATTTCAGGGTATAAACGTTTTCCATCGGTTGATTCTCCTTTTTATTTTTATAATACAAAAATCGCACGATATTCATACCCTTTTCAGATACAAACACCGTGCGAAAATTGTTATGCGAGATTACGCTTTACGATATTGCACAAAATCTGAGGCATCGCTTCAAGATTCCCAATATCAATAAAGTTTTTGCCGAATTCATTTTCTACCTGAGCACGGGCAGAGCCAATACCAGCACCAACAACCAAAATTCCGTAACGGGAAAGTTCTTTGATGGTTTTCTGGATGCCGTCACGGCCGGAAGCGGAACACCCGTCAGTACTCACAATCAGAAGCCGCTTTTCAGCAGTTTCCTTTTTGAGTTTCTCGGCCATATACTTCATTGCGGGTCCAGTCGGAGTGCCAGAGCGAGACTGCATACCGGTAATGCGGTACTTATCCTTCCCGTCTATATCCTGGTCCACATAATTGATAATCTGCAGACCAAAACCAGACGTTGTAAATCCGCACACATAGCAAGGCAATTCCATTCGGTAACAGAGGTCCTGAATGATAATACCAGTACGAATCGAAGCTTCAATCGCATCATCGCGCATGGAACCGGATTCATCGCACAGATAACCGACAGCAAGACGCGGATTGTCACGAGGAAAGTTCTTGCGGCTGAAAATCTTGCCATCCCGATGATAAGCCAGACGAGCTTCCACCCGGCTTCCCATGGGAAGCCCGGAAACAGTATCGTCATTTTCCTCATCGCGAATCATGGTTTTGAGCCGCCGTTCCAGATTCTTCGTCACAACAAGCAAGTCATTCGAAAGTTCGTTGTAAACAGCGACATTCGATTTACTCACTTCCTGCGCACGGTCAACCGTAACTTTGGTCCCGATTTCAGAACTGATGTGTCGAGCTTCCTCGTTCAGTTCATTGTTCTTTTCCCGATTTGCCTTTTCCGTTGCCGCGTCTTTCTTGCGGGCATTTTCAATCGAATTGACGTCCCGTTTTGCAGCAGACAAGTCAGGTGTACCGGAAGGACCGCCTTTACCAGTCGACTGAACACTAGAATTACTCTTGTCAGACGCCTGAGCAGCTTTAGCGTTCTGTTTCCCGTTATTGCGGTCCTTAGCTTCCTGGGACCGAGCCGAGCTATGCGTGATGCTCTCCGAGTTCTGGTTCTTTCCTTCCGTCAAGCCAGCTCTTTTAGCAGCATCCTTTGCAATTTGCTCAATCTTTTCCAGAGCCTTTTGAAGCCTTTCTCTCGCTTCCTTATCAGAATCCGCATTGTTTTCAGTTCCACCTGCACCAGAATTGGAATCAGCACCGCCATCGGACGTTGCATTTCCCTGCTGAGATTGAGAATTGCTACTTCCCTGCTGGTTTTGGGCCTGGGGCTGAGACTGGGAATTACCGTTTCCCTGCTGAGACTGAGACTGGTCATTGCCACTGCCCTGTGCTTGACCGGGCATACAAATACCAGACCCGCTCTTACTGCTTTTTAGGCCGGAGCTCTTATTTTGCTTTGGTTTTTTTTCAAGCTCTTTGATTAAGTCTGCCACGAGCGGATACAGGATGCAGCAAATCTCATTGACGCCTTCGAGACGTTTCTTGGGATTGCGCTCGTACTTGACATCGTCAATCACAAAGACGCAGTCTTCCAACGTCTGAACGTATTCATCCGGGATACCGTCATCCATCGCAATGTCATATTTGGCGTACAGCAGAATCTGGTTGAGCATCGCTTCAAACGGAGAGCATTTTTTCTTGAGCATTTCGCCAAAGCTAACGCTCTCAGAAATTTGTACTTCGTCCAAAGTTGCCAGCTCAGTGGTTGCCAGGCCCCCGTACATTTCCTGAATTTCCCGTTCAATGAAACCATCTTCCAGAGCATTTTCAATGTTACGTGCAATAGAAACGAATGGCTTGCAGAATCTTGGCTTTTTCAGTCGTTTTGTCAATTCTGCTCCATCTTTTTCCGATGCACGGTCCGGGATTTTCGGCCACCAGATTCCCTGGTTCAAATGCCCAACCCAGTTTTTCAGGGTCGGAAAATCCGTAAACAGAATATGAGCGACTTCATGAACGCGAAATCCCTGAATTGCGTAGTGCCGAAGTTCTCTTGAATCCAGAGACGTTACAAGACTGTTGTTTGTGCCAATGCAGATATTGTAACCATCGGTATACGCGGTTATCTCCGGATTTCGGAGCATTTCAACCGCCAACGCATTGACGCGTCTGTCTTCTTCCATCTCGGAAATGCTGTATCCGCATCTTCTCAGATATCCGCAGACACCGGTAATCATATCCTTTGCTGCGGTTTCTGTGTAGCTGCGGTACGCTTCCGACGTGAAGAATACAGTATCCGGTACAGCTTTTTCGGAATTTGCCAGTTCTTCAATTCTCTGACTCCAATAAGTTTTGCTCGTACGAGAGCCTCCTTCCCGTTACGACGGCCTTTCCGGGTATACACGACTTTCGGCGTGTGAATCCGGGTATACGGCTTTACACCGTTCCAGCCAGACCGTGTCTTGACATTCTCCACATTGACGATGATATTTTCTTTCTTATTCTTTTTCATAATATTTTCTCCTTAACTTTGAATGTAATAAGTATCGCCCTCAACGAGGGTGCCTTCTTTAACGTTTGCCTTTTCTGCAACCGTTGCATATCCTCTTACGATTCCATTAACGATAGCAGAATCACAGATAAGGGAATGTCCCATGCAAATTGCTTTGCTCTTAATCGAAGCCTCACCGCGTACAACGGCATCTTCACAAACCGAGCCTTCACAAACAGCTTTATCTGCAACGAGTGCATTATCTTTCACGCAGGCAGAGCCGCCAAAGACAATGGCTTCGTCAGCAACCCAGCACTGGCCGTCCTGGTCGAGATTTTCAGGCTTTTCAATCCATCCGCCAGTTTCTCCGGCCTGAACTTCATAGCCTTCAACGGTCTCAAATGTTTTGGCTGCAACAATCTTATAGAGCTCATGCCCCAGCCAATTTTTGCGAACGCCAGACATCTTGTACTTGGCACCGCCTACTTCCGTCCATGCAGCCGGGCCGTTAATTTTGCCATCGAGATAATCCTGCGTTCTGTCCACATAGCCGTGACTAAGACGTTCATGAAGTTTCTTGTTCCAATTAGAAATTGAGTACGCGCAAAAGCTGCCTTCTGTGCCGATACGTCCCCACCGTGCTACAAAAGTTGTCCCGGTAGGGTCTTCGGTCATCAGATAGAACTTATCATGATTGTCTTCCCTACATTCAAAATACGCAATTCGGCTCATTGTTTTCACTCCTAAAAAAGTTGCTGCCCTTGTTGCCAAGAGCAGCATTGTGATGTTCTGTTAGATTTTGTCAAGTGCGGTAGCCGCCTCATCCGCCACATGCAGCAGCCAAGACAGCGGGTGCATCTCATAGCAGGTCCAGACAGTATTTGCATTTGCCGCATTCGAAACGCCCATATGATTATTCACCGCAGCGAATTCTTCCATGGACAACTGCATTCCGGTTGCCATAATGCGGTAACAGGAAAGACTTCCGTGACTATCGCAGCCGACAGAATCTTTCGGTTCAAACTTGTAAAACGGGACTTTGGTCCACTGGCCAGTAGTATCATCCTTCACATTGCGCGTGCTCACCGTATAGGTGGAAATCTTGCACAGGTCGTGGAAGAGCGCAACGGTAAGCAGCGCATCACGGGAATACTGATTGGGTGCCCACAGGTCCGCAATCTCCAAAAGCCGCTTTGCAACGGTGATGGAATGCGCACACAGGCCGCCTTCCTCAGCCCCATGAAACCTGGTACTTGCAGGTGCAGTGTAGAAATCGGTTGTTTCCAGCCATGCCATCATTTGGTTGATACCAGGGCGGGTGATGCCTTTTGCCATTTCAATGAATTGTTCTTTCGTTGTCATAATAAAAGCTCCCTTTCTTATAATGCAAAAAGAGGCGGGCCTCCCGAGATGGGAAGTCCGCCCCTTTAAGCGAATTGTGAATCGTACGAGCACAAGTGTGCCAAGTAGATGTTATCTATCGTACATTTTTCATTGTATGGATATCGCACGCAGCGTCAAGCGTTTCTGCGCACCGCAGCATTGCTGGACTGCATTTTCTGCATTAGCGAATACCGGGCATAGTCGAAGAGTTTGGCCCAGTTGTCAACCGCGTTCGGCGAGGTAGTAACGCTCGTCAGCCGGTCATTTCCAAACGGATAATCAACGCTGTCAACAATCATATTTTCATAGAACAGCGTGGCTTTTGCCTTATACTGCTCTTTACCGAATTCATTGATTGCGCCGCTGGCTTTCACAGTCAGCAGATAGTCACCAGGGAAGTATGTTCCGTCAACATGGTATTCGGCATATCCGACACTCATTTCGAGCCCGGGCTTATCGCGCCAGATAGCGAACAGCGTATCGATGTTATGAATAGAATACGTGATGCTGCAATGGATGTTTCTCCGGTCTTCTACGAGCAGCGCATTTCCAAGACTTTGCAGAACGTCATAATAAGCGCCCATGTCACTGTTGTCGTCAAACGGTAGTGCAACGGTCCTGTCTCCGCTTTCCATCGAAGCTTCGGGGTCAAACGAAACTCCCGTTGTCATCCAGGATTTCTTTACCTGCATTGCATAGACCTCATCCGGGTTGATTCCATATACAGAAAGATAGTCCATGCATGTCACGATTTCGCGCTTTTCTTTGTCTCCCGGAATCGTATAGAGGGTTTCAGCCTTTTCCCACGTTACGAATGTCGGTAATTCGCACGCAAGCCGAGAATTGTTGATTTGCATGATTTTGGCTGAATCACCGTGAATATTCAGGACATCAGCCACAATATCCTCGATATGCTTGTACTCCTTATTGTGATAGACATAAACCACGCCATCCGCAACGGATGTAGTGTCTACCGCCATCCAAGTGGTTTTGAGTTCCTGGCGCACATAGGCAGCCTTACGGTCTATCTCCGGCATATGAAGAGCTGCGAAGCGTTTAAGATAGTATTTCTGGTTCTCTGAGAATTGCATAATTTGTCCGTCCTTTCTTTGTGTAAACAAATAAAATAGCGGACTCTCTACATACATAGAGAATCCGCTTACGGGTTGTGAATATTATTTTTGGTAGAAAACTATTGTTATCTATCTTACAATATTCATCCTATTCAATTCGCACACTTTGACAAGGCCGGGACTGGCGGTGGAACAAACTTCATGTTTTCTGCATCCACATCAACAATCAGAGAAGTGAGGCTGATATTAGACTTGAGGTCCGGGTTGGAAGCAAACGGTTCAGCTTCGGCTTTTTCGGGAACGTAGGTTCCGTTCAGGATGCTTTCCAGCTTTTTGGTCTGCTGCTGCATAATTGCCTTGGCAGATGTCGTTCCACGTTCTTTGGTGAAGTAATCGACATAACATGCCGTCATCCCGATAAGGCAGTCCCGCAGCACATTATTCCCTTCGCAGAAATCCGTGACAGCATCAATCCACTGCCGCATTGCTTTCTGATTCACGAAATGCTGAACAAGCCGTGCATCCTCATAACACATATGTTTTGCTAATCTCACGGTGAACGTTTTACCATATTCACTTTGTTTATGTCCCAGAAAACAGGATTTGAAATCCGGGCCCAAATTACAGTCAATCATCTTCGTTCACCTTCAATTTGCTTTGATTGCCTTACTTCTTTTGCTTCTTATCCCTGATGTATTCCATCAGCTGTTCTGTCGTGGTAAATTTATGGGCACGCATCTTGGCGTAGCAGCGATTGCACACTTTCCGGCAAAGAACCGGTGTCCGACCGCATACGATGCAAGGCCCCTGCTGATTTGCAACGCGGTCTTTTTGTGTATGTCCCTCTGACCTCAGTACTGCATTATTTGAGAGAGCACGCCAGCATTTCCTGCAAAGTCCTGATGTTCCGCAAGTCTCACCACAAACAACACATTTCTTGGATTTTGGATACCGTTCTGTGTAGATTTTCTTGATTGCGCTCCGAACCAGCATTTTAGATTTTTGGATTGTCTCGTCATCCTGGGATTCAATGCCCTTGTTCAGCGTATCCCAACACGCCAACCACTCGGTTTCCGTCAGCTGGCATCCAGGCAGCGGTTTCCGAACCTTTCTATCCTGTCGAATCGCATATCTCATACAAAATCACCATTCAGGGTCAAGCACAGACAATCCTGTAAAGATATCGCGCTTCGAATCAATCGACACGATTTTCCAAGCACCTTTGATGATGCGCATACCAATCGTTGCCTTCATATGTGCATCGCCGTTTGTTGTAGATACTTTCAGCTTTACGTTCATCTTCACGCCGTCGTTCCCGTCAAGCCGATAGGTATACGCATCCGGGTATCCTTCAATCGTATCATCGGGCGTTACCGTAATTGACGTAACAGATGCGCCGAGGGCTTTCTTGTCAGCGTTAGCCTGAATTGCTTCCACATCATCATCGCTGTCAACTGGTTCCGGAACACAGTTCGAGATTTCATTGGAATCCAGCAGAACGTTTGAGAAGTCGCTCTCCCCTGCCCCAATGGAAAGGAGACGATAGACTTCCTTCATGACAGCAGAGAGCTTGCTCTGATAAGCGTCTCTTGTATCGGAATCGATATCCGCAAGCAGCATCTGCTTCTTATTTCCATCAGCGGCAATCTGATAGACGCGGCCGTTGAAGTCGCCCATATCCGTAGAAATCACATAGGCAGCATCGCTGTCGAGGTCCAGAGCGCGGGGTAGCGTAACAGTCCACACGCCGGTTTCAGCGTTCTTTGCCGTGTAATTTGAGAGGTCTGTTTCCTGGAAGCTCACCTTGTTGTTCGGAACAGTGAAAGAGTAATCGGTAAGAATTCCTGTTGGCGGGTTCAGGACCCAGGCACCGTTCGTGTATTCTGCTGTCAATGTATAGTCCGGGGATGTATCAGCCGTAACTTCACCCGGAGTTTTCATAAACACATTGATAACTGCTTTCGAGCCTTCCTTGGCAGAGTTCAAGCAGATATTGGTCATATCCGTTTTCTGGAACGTCTCGAAGTCATTGACAACGACCCAATCCTGAAGCTTTTCTCCGAAGGTGTTTGGAACGCCGAGTGCCATTGCCGTCTTCTCAGCATCCCCATCCTGCAGGCCCTCGATAAAATCATGAACCGGCTGCTCATACTCAGTCAAATTGTTGCTGATAAGCCGTTTCAAGCCAGTCTTGTTCTCTTCATCCTGCAGCTGCTGAGAAATGGCGGCTTCCTGAGACGCTGCCTCTTCCTCGGGGGTCATCCGTTTCCCACACCCAGAAAACAGCAGCCCGCATGTCATTACAAGCGCGAGTGTTCCCGCAAACAAACGTTTCATTGTATTCTCCTCCTGTGGCAAATCACCCTGCTGAACTGACATTTCCATCTTTATCAATCCAGTTGTTTTCATAGTAAATTTCAAACATCGCTTTAACGGAATCGGCTTTGCACAGCTCCTGTCTTTCCGTGTTGCTGCCGGACGCATAGACGGAACAGCTTCCGTCATCCGCAACCACCAGCTCAACTTTTGCGGAATCATCCGTCTTATTGATATTTTCCTGCAGTGCTGCGGTCGCATTATTCAGAGACGTAAGCATCTCATCATTGGACAGTGAAACCTGCTGCATCGGGTCCGAGAACGTATTATCCGTACTAGCGGACGCACACCCCGCCAACAGCATCATAGCCATAACAAACGACAGCATAGCAGCCATCAGTTTCTTCATATACCTTGTGCCCCCTTAAATTGCAAATCTCAGCATTGCGCCAAACAGCGTATCCGCCAACATCATAAAAGCAGCTGACGCAGCAACCACACAAAGAATCACACCCGTACGCTTTGTAGTTTCCTTAGCGCTAAGCCAAGTCACATTTGACGGATGCAGCGTATCGGCTACCTTGGCCGGAATCGACCGAATTTCATTCTTTTTCACAGCGGTTCTCCTTAAAAGTGGGCACCGATAATTGTTAGAGCCAGAATCGCAATAGTGAGCACAACGCCAACCTTCACAACAAACTTGTTTACTTTCAGGTTGTTGTCATTCCGGCGAGTCGTCATAAAGTCACTTGCACCGCCAAGAGCCGCGTTCAAGCCACCCTTTTCGTTTTTGACAATATAACATGCACAGCTCACGACAAGACTGGCTGCCAATACCACAAGGCCCAAGATAAATTCGATAATGCTCATTTGCCTTTCCCCCTTTATCCCAAGAATCCTTTATGATGACGCACAGTCAGATATCCTTCCATGCTGCGCACAACCTCAAGCGCCACGCTGGACATAATCATCAAGCTTGTACCACCAAAAGAAATCTGAGTTCCACTGATTAAACTAAGCACCATCGGCATCAGAGCAATGATGGCCAGATAAAAGGAACCAGTCTGTGCCATTTTGTGTAATGCTTTGTTCAGCATCTCGGTTGTCTGAGGACCGGGCCGATATCCGGGCACTGCGCCGCCTTGATTGCGCAGGTTGCTGGAAATCGAAACAGCATCAAACTGAATCTCGATATAGAAGAAATTGAAAAGAGCAATCAGGATAACGTATACGGCATAGTAAATCCAGTTGCCGGAAGAGAATACAGAAAGGACCGTATGAAGTCTTACGTGCTTCGTGGCGTCTACGAACATATCTACCGTTGCCGGGATACTCATAATAACGCCAGCAAAGATAATCGGCATCACACCACTCATCAAGAGCTTTACGGGGATATAAGAAGCCTGGCCTCTTGCATTGTATTTACGTGCTGCGTATTGAACGGGGATACGACGTTCTGCCCCATCACTGTAGGATACGAACCACACGGCGAAGAGCATTGCAACTACCATCCCGATACCCACGAGAGAGTACAGCCAGTTGCCGCTCTCGACCTGAACGGCAATGTTATGGGCAATCGTGTTGATGTCGGTCCAGCGAGACACGATACCGGCAAAAATCAGAATTGAAACGCCGTTGCCAATTCCAAACTCATCAATTCGGCCGCCAATCCAGACAGAAAGCTGAGACCCTGCAAGGAAAGTTGCCATAATAACAACCGCCGCGAAGAACCCATTTTTCCCTGCCGTATACTCAAGAGCTCCGTAATTGCGGAGCACGAAGTAATAGCCGATGCTCATGATTGCAGCCATTGCCAGAGCAATTCGTTTGGTGTACTCGTCTAGTTTGTCTTTTCCAGTTGTTTCTTTTTGCAGTGCTTCCCAGCTTGGGAGTGCCACGCACAAAAGCTGAGTGATGATGGACGAGTTAATGTAAGGACTCACACCCAACGCAAAGAACGCGCATCGAGAAAGAGCACCGCCAGACAGCATGTTCATGTATCCGAAGATACTGTCATTGGAAAACATCGAATCCAATGCGGTATTGGATACAAACGGAACCGGAATGCTGCATCCAAGGCGGAATACCAGAATGAGAAGGAGCGTAAAGAGAATCTTTTTTCGCAAATCCTCAATCTGCCAGATGGATTTCAGTTTATTCACTGTTATTTCCTCCAAGTGATTGTGATTTGATTTACTCAGGAGCTAATGGCTTGAGTCTGGTTCGGAATCCGGATACTTCTCTGCCGCGTCTCACTGCTGCCAGTGGATGCCGGAAGTGCATTCGGTTTCTTCATTTCAATCTTTGCTGCAATCTGAGCGCCAGGTTCGACTTTCAACATGCTGCACCGGATATAAGTCCCTGCCACGACCGCATGTTCGCCAAAAGCCGCAGTCTGTTCAGAAAGACATTCAATGTCGCCGTTGATTTCACCATTGATGTCAGCCTTCTCACGCACCGTGACATGACCTTTGATTTTACCGTCGTGCATCCGAAGCTTGTTGCAAGTCACATTCCCTTCGATGTAGCTGGTTTCCCCAACGCAAGTCACAGTCGATGCAGAGATATGACCCATTACCTTTCCGGCAACCATCAAATCACCTTTAACATCGATGCCTCCGCCGATAACTGCATCTTTGGAAATGACACATACGCTTTCCTTCACAACACCCTCCGCTTCCAGTTGCCGCTGATTCTGTTTCGGCATCAGGATTTCAGATTCTTCATCGAGCCCGGTTCCGTTCTCGCCAACCCCCAATGCTTCCATCACCTGATTCCCAATGCTCTGCTTATGTTCCTGAGCTGCGATAGTCTCAACCGGTTCCGGCTGAGTTTGTGATTTCTTTGTTCCAAACAACTGTATATTACCTCCTAACGAATCACGAATAGCAAATATGTGGTATATCCACATTTTTATTATCTGCGACTCGCAAGCAGGGTCAACCCATCGGATGGTCGATTTTATACTGGATTTCCGCCTGCTTCCTTACTGCTTGATAAAGCTGCGGATAGTTTAGAGCCATCTCCATCACCGCGTCTTTGCCACTCTGCTTAACGCCCAAAATCTGACCGGTCCCACGCAGTTCCAAGTCCTTTTCAGCAATCTTGAAACCGTCATTGGTCGCCTCCATAGTCTTTAAGCGCTCATTCTCCTTGTCCTTAGACAGAAGCACGCAATAGCTCTGCAAGCTGCTGCGTCCAACACGCCCTCTGAGCTGATGCAGCTGTGCCAATCCGAAGCGTTCCGCGTTCTTGATAACAATGACCGTAGCGTTCGGGACATTCACGCCAACCTCAACAATCGTGGTAGAGATAAGGATGTTAGCCTGATTTTGAGCGAATGCTTCAATTCCTTCCTGAACTTCTTTGGCTTTCATGTCGCCGGAGATTGCCTTGATTGTCACTTCCGGGTAAGGCTTAAACCATTCTGTCAGCTTTTTGTAGGTCGTCTCAACCGAATCAACACCTTCCAGAGTTTCCGAATCCGAATCTTCAATCAGAGGGCACACGATATAACACTGATGACCTTCCTTGATTTGATTGTATACGGATTTATAGCAGCTGTTTTCATTAGACCAGATAATGGTCTTTACAGGCTTGCGCCCGGCAGGCATCGTATGGATATTGACGATTTCGGTGCCTTCCCCATACAAAGTGTTCGCCAACGAGCGCGGGATTGGCGTAGCGCTCATGCTGACATTGTGAACGCCGTCTTTTGCTTTCTGCTTGAGTGCTTCACGCTGCTCAACGCCGAACCGATGTTCCTCGTCTACAATCGTTAAACCCAGCTTATGATACTTGACCTTCCCGGAAATCACAGAATGCGTTCCAACAATGATTTGAGCCTTGCCGCTCTCAATCTCTTCGAGAACCGATTTCTCTTCTTTTGCTTTCATGCCACTGCGCAGGAAAACCGTCTTGTACCCGAACGAGCCGAGGATTTTCGAGAACTCCTCATAGTGCTGCGTGGCAAGAACCACAGTCGGAGCCATAACGGCACACTGAAACCCATTCATTGCCATAGCTAATGCACAAATCTCAGCAACGACCGTTTTACCGCAGCCTACATCACCCTGAACCAGGGTATCCACACGTTCTCCGTGTTCCATCTCGGTGAGCATATGTTCAGCAGCGTTCTTTTGGTCCTCTGTCAGCTTGAACGGTAAGACTCCCTGCATCTTGTTCAGAACGTCCCGCGTACTCTTAATTCGACAGAACGACACCTTTGCGGCTTCTGCTTTCTTTGCTTCCAGCTCATAGCAGAACGGATACAACACATCGACCGCTCTGCGTTTTCGGGAAAGTCTGATTTCCTTTTCATCGGTCGGCTGATGTGCCATGTGAATGGCTTCAGCAATCGGCGGAACTCGCAGCGCCCGCATCTGAGTCAGGCTCAAGGTTTCGGTCGAGCATTCTCTGGTATAAGGCATCGCCAATTTAATGGCATCTTCCAGGTATTCCACCGACATTCCTTTGATTTTCCGATAAACCGGCTGGATAGAGAAAGCTGACGCGATATCCGTCGTGACAAAGTCAGGCGTTGCCATTGTCATGTTGTTGTACTGCTCGTTCCAGGAAACGACTCCGCCAAGCGCAATGACGTCGCCGACTGAAAACTGCCGTGTGCGGAACGGTTGATTGAACCAGAATACCGTACAAAAAGTGTTCCCGTCCGTAAGGCGCAGCATGTAATGCTTGCCATCAATCACTCGGCCACTCACGACCTTACCCTTGATGGCAACATGCTCTCCTTGATGATATTTTCCTTCCGCAAACGAGATAGGATTCCTGAAATCCAAGTATTTGGTCGGATAATACCCGAGCAAGTCTGTCACCGTTTCAATTCCCTTACTAGCAAATTGACTTGCTTTTCGCGGCGTAATACCAATGTCAGTCAACGGCATGTTAGCCATATCGTTTACTCCTCTGTCATTCCGTAAAACAATCTGTTCCTGAAGTTCCAAAATTCGTCATGTGAATGTCAAGGTATTTTTCGTTGTTATAGTGCTGTAACCTATTTTTGAGCAATGAGTTGCGGTTTTCAATGTCGTTCGTATCGATTGCCACATCGACCGCGTCCATATTGCCTACAATTCTGCACTCATTCTTCGAACGAGTCACTGCGGTATACAGAAGATTTCGCTGCTGCAGCTGTTTCCAGCCAGTATCAAACGCCACCACGACTGCTTTGAACTCAGAACCCTGTGATTTATGAACCGTCATCGCATATGCCAACGCAAATTCAGATTGCATCGTCTTTCTGCTGACAATCATCTCAAAGCATTCGCCATCCACATCGCAAGGGTTATCGAACCTTACTGTATAGGCGTTGCAAATCATCGCGCCATCCTGGCCCAGGGCTTTCGGTTCAAAGCTCGTGATGAAACCCATATCACCGTTTACAAAGCTGCCTCTATGGTTCTTGCACAGCATCACGCGGTCACCGATTCGGTAATCGAATCCCTGTTCCGGTACGCCTTTCAAGGATTCAATGAATCCGCTGTTTTCATATGTTGCCGGATTAAGCTTATCCCGAATCAAAAGATTCAGGTCTGTTGTAGAAATATACCCACTTCCCTTTTTACGGACCGGTGTAAGCAGGCATATATTCTGAACACCTTTACGAATTCCATCCTCCGCATGTCTATTGTCCAGGTCATTCACTTCGCCATATTTTCGAACGAAATGAAAGTAGTTGAACAGCGCTGTTGTTCTGATTTCCATACCTTTGGTGGCCGGAATCAGCAAGAACGATTCGTCTTGTCTGAAAGTACTCGTCTGCTCACCAGCATTGATGTGTATTGCATTCTCTACAATCGCGCCCATATTTCTATGGCAGGAGGAGAGCTTACATACATTCACTTCTCCACTGTCAATCAAGTCCCGAAGAACGTTACCCGCTCCGATTGCAGGAAGCTGGTCAGGGTCTCCCACAATGACCAGTTTGCAGCCATGGGAAGCAAGTGAGAATACCATATGCGCCGTTTCAAGGTTACACATCGAGAATTCGTCAACCACAATCACACTCGCTTCATTATCAAAGCAGCCAAAATACGCTGACTGAATCGTGGATGCTGCGTGTCCTGTTGCTTCCCGCATTCTTGCCGATGCTCGACCAGTAGGAGCACAGAGCAGAATGTCTTCTTCCTTATAGTAGCTTCCTTTAGCAACCATAAACGCTTCAATGATGGTTTTGATGATAGTCGTCTTACCGCTGCCGGGGCCGCCAGTGATTACCGTCACGTTCTGGCTGTCACTGCCATACACCGTGTATGCTGCTTGCTTTTGAGTGTCGTCCAGCAGAAAGCCATCTTTCATCTGCACGTTCTGGATAGCTCTATCCACATCGGCTTTCGAGACTATGCCGCACGCTGCATTCATGCAGTGGTGCAATGTATGGCAAAGGAACGTGATGTCGCATTCAAGTGCCCAGTATCGGCGCAGATAAACGCAGAAGAGAGGTTTTCCGCTTGCGTTCCCGCTAGACTTTTCTGCCACCAGCAGTCCTTTTCGTCTCGCGCCATTCACAGCATCTCGTATTGACTGTTCAGGAATTCGTGATTCGTGCAGTTCCTTTTCCACGGTCGTTGCCACGCAGGCCATCAACTGATTCAGCCAAACGAAAGAATGGCCTTCCATCTGTGCCTGCACCTCAAGCGAATGCAGCACGATAGCTTCCACCCTGCGCTGGTCTTTCCTGTCCATTCCCAGCCCGACCAACGCAATGCGGTCAGAAGCAGCAAACCCGATTCCATTCACATCCCGGTAAAGGCAGTACGGGTTCTCCTTGATGGCAGCCAATGCCTGTTTGCTGTCCCCGTACTCTTTCAGAACGGTATTGATTTTCTGCACTGAGATGAAGGGAAGCAGAAAAGAAATCAGTTCCTGGTCTTTTGCGATATGAATATAGGCATTATGAATTTTCTTTGCTGCCTTCTCTTTTATTCCAGCCAGTTCTGTCAGCTTTTCCGGGGTCTTCTCTATTATTTTGAGAGAATCGGCACCAAATGCTTTGATGATTTTCTTTGCCGTTACGGGTCCGACCCCCGGTACGTATCCGCTGGTCAGCAATTCATATATCGAATCTGTGCCGCCCGCCTCATAGTCAATCTCGGAGCTTTCGACCTTGACATACTGTGTTCCCCGCCGTGCATCTTGTTCCCAGTGTCCTTGATAGGTAATATAAGCATTCTCAACAGGGTTCGGAATAATGCCTTTGAGGACAATGCTCTTACCGTCTTCTATCCGAGATGCAATAAGAATCGCAAAGCCGCTCTCAGGGTCACAGAATGGAATATCAACGATTTTTGCCTTGAATTTTGTCGCACTTTGTACTGCATATCTGTTATATGTTATTGTCTGATAGCTGCCAACCATTTGATACTCCTTAATACAACACGAAATGATAACCCGGATACTTTGATTTGAGTAGTTTCCACTTTAGGCGAAAAGCTTCGGTTTGAATGTACTTGCCGTTCTTTTGGTCGTATCCCTTTACATCCTCTACCACGACCGTGCCATTTTTATCTCGATAATAGAAATCTGCTCGGTAGTCGATTTTCTGAATTCTTTTTCCCTCATACTGAAACGCTTCCTGAATTGTCAACGGGACCTGTCGTTTCAGCTCCGTGATACTTCCGCCCTTTTCAAGTATCTGCAAATCTAACCACCGACAATATTCTTTCGTAGAGTCAAACACATCCACGATATTGCCATGCTCTTTTGCATCCTTGTTCCCTGCCACAAAGCCGTCCTTATACGCATACACCTTATGATTCCCGTATTTCGGATGCGTCACTTTAGGCTCTTTAGGTTTGCTGACCTTGGCACAGTCTTTTCCTCCCTGTACCTGAATACTCAGCGCAGGGTTCTTTGCTAATGTATCATTCAACCATTTCTGTGTCAGCTGCATTTCGGGGGCCTCGGATGATGGTGTAAAAAGAAAACTCTTATACTTCAATTATACCATTCCTGCACTTTGGTCACAACAAATTGTTGTTTTGTTAACTATCATTTCACAATTGCAATTTCTTTCAATGTGTAAATCACTTGCGTACCTGTTATTGTATTTCATTTATTTTCATGTCCCTGTTATTGCGTTCCTGTTGTTGTAAATTCAAAATTGCTTTGGATAAACATAACGGAGATTATTTACATCGACTTTTCTTGCTGCTCTCAGGCGAAATGGGCATTCAGAAAAACTTGCATAAATACATTATCCTTGGCCTTTGTGGTATTCTGAGGTTCTCACTGTTACTTTTTTCTTTCCAAACCAATCCATTCAGCTCAACTAAACAGAGATTATTTACGTTCCACTTTTTCTGTTGAGACTATAACAGAGATTGTTTTCATTCGTGTTTCGTCTTTTGCTCTATTTAGAGGCTTCTTAATATCAGAGTATTCTCTGTTCTGTCTTAACGGAGCTCATTTTCATTTTTAGCTTCATCTTTCATTCCTGAAGCCTTTCAAACAAACGTAGATTATTTACGTTTGCTTTTCGATTCACAGTATTTAGGCTCCTATTCAATCTAACCTGAGATTCTTTTCGTTCCAGTTTTTTTCATGACACAGATTGAATGCGTAGTATCAATATACTATTCCGAGATTATTTACGTTTTACTTTTGCATTCAGAACTATCGGGCTATTCCAGGTAATGCATATCACACTTTGTGGAGTCCACATCAAACAGCGTTTATTTTCATTCGAGTTTGGTTTTGCTGCTCATTCATTGTTCGTGTCTCACCTCCTCTCTCCTACTATCATGTGAGCCTAAATTTCTTGAGTTGTGCCAACCGGAGAGTGTTTTCTTTCCGTTCTGGATATTATAGGCGAGCCTCCCTATCACGGCTGCGTTATACCCGAGGTTATTTACGTTCATTTTGGGGAAGCGGTATCTTGAGAACGACTTGACAGAGGTTATTTACGTTCATCTTCTGGCCCCCTCTCTACCAGTGACTATCTTTTTTCAAGCGGAGGTTATTTACGTCAGCTTTTTGCTGCAATGTAAAACGAGGTTATTTACGTTCATTTCTCTAAAGTCACGGGAGCCCAAACGCCTCATAGTGTTTCCAGAACGTAAAATCGTGCTACATTTAACACTTTGTAATTCTTATTTCGCAACTTCCGCGCTTTTCCCGTTGATTCCCCATAGAGCTCTCTTAGAATCCTTCTTATAATTACAAAATCAAAACAGCAACGTTAATTTTCTCTCATATGTGTTTGCTTTTATCATTAGAATGTTAGTATTATCATCGTATTACCGTGCTTTTGTTTTATCCTTACGAATCCAATTCTGCAACGTAAATAATCTCTGATTCCTCCGTTTTATTGCTTTCTCGTATGAATTGTGTATACTGTTCGTATAATTCCAATGTAATAGTTCATTTTGGATGTAATATATGCGTAAAGGATGATGACATTTACTGCAAAACAAACTATTATATTGTAAGTGCCCCGTGAGAGCATGGTACAGCAGCTGCGTCCGTTTGGAATCAGATAAGAGGTTATACCCTAGGTTATTTTCATTGAATTTTGGATAGCGCCAGCAACATAACGGCTAATCAAGACTGAGGTTATTTTCGTTCGATTTTTAGTCAATCAGAACTCTTAGCTGTTTCGTAGCAAACGGAGATGATTTACGTCTCATTTTTGAAGCGGGGACTTTACTCCATGGGACATGAAGGTTCATGCCAGGTGTATTGCAAGACGGAGATTATTTTCGTTGCGTTTTTAGCAGCAGGACTTCTTTAACTGCTGTACCTAAAAAAGAGGTTATTTTCGTTTGGCTTTGCCAATACTTCTTTCAGCAAAGAACTACATTTAGAATGGTGTGATTTCCATTATCTGTTGTGGTTCAGAACGGCCCTCCCCTCCCCCACTTGCTTGGGAACACTGTATTGTAGAGCAGAGATTATTTACGTTTCAGTTTGTATCTGCTTATAAGTACACTGCTACTTGAGCTGCAATTTCTTATGCAATTCAAAGCAGAGGTTCTTTTCGAGTCAAACAGAGGTTCTTTTCGCAAGTTAACCGAAATAAAGCTCTGTTCCCAAAGCAAACAATCTACTCCGAAACACAAAACAAGCTCCCGTGAAGAGCAAAACAAACTCTTTTTACAAGCAAAATAACCTCCGTTTCTTCTATATATAATAAAGAATAAGTAATAAAAGAATAAAATATAAATTGCATCTAAAAAGAAATAAAAGAATCGTAATTCTAATCAATAGAACCTTGACATTATGTGACAATTGTTGTAAACTAAATTATAATGTTCTTAGTGTAACCATTTTTAGGAAGAGCTTTCTTTGATGGTTTGCTGCATATTAAAAGAAAGGCTGAGCAGCCATCTGGCTTGTCTCAAATCGACGATGAAAAAGAAAGACAGCAATGCAAAAGCTAATGATAATGTTGAGTCAGTTGTTGGTGAAGTTATCAGTAATGAGGAAGTTCAAGAACAGATGGCATTGGCTCAACTGCCTGAGGTAAAAGCGCTCAACAAATCTATCATCACGAAAAGCAATGACTTGATTCAAAAGACAAAATACTCATTGCCACGAAATGAACAAAAGATTTTGCTCATTATGCTATCCAAAATCGACCAGCGAAATGATAGAGATGCATCGAAATACTACACCATCACATTCCAGGAATTTTCAAAGCTCACCGGCGTAGATATCATGCGCAGCGGTTATAAGCCGCATCTGCAGCAGATTGTTGAGAACCTGGAAAACCGAACCTTTTGGGTTCCCGATGGGCCGGACCAGTTAAAAACCATTTCCTGGATTAGCAAGGGTTCCCGTGTCAACTTCAAGGATAAAACCATCCAGATGCGTTTTAACCCGGATATCTGGAAAGACATCGCGCAGCTGACAAGCAATTATACATCTTATAGCATCGAGTATCTGCTCACAATGCAAAGCACCTATTCGATGCGCATTTATGAGATTGTATTGTCCTATGATAATGGTTCCAGAGAGTACAACTACACGAACGGTGTGATATTCGAACCCGTGACGGAAGCTGTGCTTCGTAAATTCCCAGACAAACAAAATGAGCTGAAGGGTTACAAATACAAAGTCTTTGACATGGAAGAATTCAAAGGAATGCTTTCTATGCCGTCCAAAGATGAGATACTTCGCAGCAAAAAGAGCAGAAAGACGGAAAGCAGCTCTGAGCCTAAATTCAGCAGAGAAAAAACTGTTTCCGAAAAATACAAGGTCTTTTCTGATTTTGAGAAGAACATCCTTGCACCTGTCAAAGCCGAAATTAACGAGATGACGGACCTCTGGTTTGATTATGAACCGGTTCGGCGCAAAGGTGTGAGAAAGTACGAGTTTCTTTATATTTTCATTAAGTACAAGACAAAGGAAGAAATGAAAAAGGTCCGTGCCTTCCATGAAGAGCGGCAAAATCTTGAAACCGAAGTTGGCCGAAAGCGCAAGTCCCGCCGTGTAGTTAGTCTTGAAGCTCTTGAACAATATAATCTTCCTCTATCTGAAACTGTCATGAGTATGAGCTACCACATGGCACGAAACGAAGTGAAAGCCAAAGCTCAATACCAGGACTACGAAGAAAAGCTGACGCCGGAAGAGCGCAACATCTTTACTGATGTGTTTACCATTGTTGGTAAAATCCTTACCAGCACTCGGAATCCTGAGCATAACAAAGAAGCTTTTGACGCTCTGAACCGTATTATCAAGGACAACAACGGGTTGAAGACTTGGACGTTCGGCATTGCCACGAGGTACAAATCCTTGCTGGAAGCAGACGGTGGAACAAAGACCGCCAACTATTACCGCAAAGTCATCTTCAATGATTTGATTGAAAGCTCGGCAACCACAATCGCGTTGGGTGAACGGGCAATCAATGCTCATGAGAATGGCCTGAACAAGCTGATTGATTTTACTACAGTGTTCGATGAGGACACAAACGAATGAAATAGGGCCCACCATTTGGTGGGCCTTTTTTGTTTGCCAAACATCAGAAATGAATTTACACCAACAGGGATTTAAGTTCTGGAGCAGAGAGAAACTTTCATTAGCAATGTCATGAGATGCCAACCCAGGTCGTACACCAACAGGAACGTGCGTTCCAGACAGGGGATGAATAGTACTCTGTCCACTGCAAAAGCAGCGGTAACAAGGCTCTAACAATTAAGATTGGATTTATACCAACAGGGATGTGAGTTCTTGACGGCTTGTATAGAATATCAAAAAGAAGCAGTCTCCAAAGTTCGCGTTGACATTTAGCTAAAGCATGTTATAATTGAATCATTGAGATTGTGGGTGTTGACATTTTGTGCGATTTGTATATGTAAGCAGAGTTCGTAATTGGGCCTTGCAAGACAAAAATCACGCTGTCAGGTCAAACACCACGTTAAGACTAAAATCACAATAACAGGTACTCGAGTAACTCAACTCTTGAGTAATGAGGTGCGTAACATGCCAGCGAAAGTCATCACAGTCGCGATTGAAAAGGGCGGAACAGGGAAGACCGTCACCGCTTCGAACCTAGCATATCTGATGGGGGAAGATGGAAAGAAAGTGCTGTGCATTGACACAGACCCCCAAGGCAATTTGACCAGTGCTCTCAGTGATGGAAAAGGTGAAATCACAGAGGGTCTGTATGAAGGACACGCACTCTATGATATGTTCAGCGGCTTCCGGTATACGAAAACCCGCGATTTCATTGTCCCGACCGAGTATGGTGATAACGTGGATATGATTCCCGGAAGTGCTCAAACGCCGAAAATCAATCAGAGATTAGCTGACTTGTTTGATGATGCGAATATCCTGGCCAAAAGTGGAGCCATGAAACGCATTGATAAGATGTCGGACTTCCTGTTTTATTTCTTGGAGCAGGTGTTGGACGATTATGACTACATAATTATCGATACGCAGCCGACCCGTGACTCATTGCTTCTTACCAATGCAATTAGTGCAGCCGATTATATCCTGATTCCCATGATGTGTGATGCAAACTCCCGTGGGTCTGCGTTCAGAACGTTTGCACTGTGCAATGAGCTATGCAATGCACCGGGGAGCCGAATCAAAGGTGTGGGTGTTCTCTTGACAGCGGTGAATAAAAAGGCGAAAGCTGCAAGGCTGATTCGTACACAGTGTCAGGATGTTTTGGGTCCTGCTCTGTTTGAGCATGAAATCCCGAACAGCATCAGTGTCGGTATGTCTGTTACTAATTATCAGCCAGTGTGTTTCTATGCAGCAAAGCAGCCTGTTTCGATTGCATATCAGCAGGTTTATAAAGAATTGATGAAGCGTTTGGCAAAGCTGGAGGTGAAGTAAAATGGCATTGACAAAGAAGAAGGGGCCTGTAACCACACCCAAGTTGCCTAATATTGAAGCTTTGAAGAAAGTAAACAACAATAACGCCGGTGCATTTTATAACGACTTACTCAATGCAAAGCACAAGATAGAATACGAGAGCCGCGACATATCCCTCTTTAATATCCGAACAAACCCTGATAATGAAATATTCCGTGAAATAGATGACGATGAAGATATTCGGATTCTTGCGGATGATATCAAGCGCAACGGCCTGTTGCATAACCTGGTCATGTTCCCATCCACAGAAGAGGGGAGAGAGGTCTATGTTCTTCTTTCCGGTGAAAGAAGATATCGAGCTCTCAAGCTGCTTGTTGAAGAAGGGGATACGTCCTGGCAGATTGTTCGGAACTGCAATATCATTACGACAGAGCTTTCCGATAACGAAAAGAAGGTATTGCTTTACAGCGCAAACCTGCAGGTGCGTGGTGGCCTAAATGATGAGGCAGTTCGCAGAAAGGCTGTATCAGAGTTTATCGAATGTCTCCAGAAAGAACCCTATAATATGAATAGGGTAGACGCTCTGAAAGCAATCAAGAGCGTGAGTTCTGTAAACCCGAAAACCATCGACAGAGATGCACGGCTCGAAGATAAACTGAGGGGGACCCTGAAAGAGCTTCTCGACGCAAAATTCCTGAGCCGCAGCGAGTGTGAAAGCTATCTGCGATTCGATGATGAGAAGCAGGAAGAGATTGGCCAAAAGTATCAAGAGCTCAATGCAGTGGATTGTCACGGCGATACTGGGGAAGAAGCAGGGAAGAACCACATCGAAGTGATGCGCGATACGCTTCACGATACGTTCCGGGAATACCTGTTCAGTGCCTTGCAGCAGCGTACCAGAGCAGAGCACGAAGAAACCTATAAGAAATCCATCGAGTATTTTGACAGTGAATTACAGGGGCTCAAAAAGAAAGCCGAAGAGTTCGGAATTATCAAAGAGTGCAATACCCCGGAAGAAGTAGCAGATTTTGAGTATGATGCCCAAAAGGATGCTACCAAGGACGTTGCCAAGAAGGAGAGGGAAGCGGCAGATATCAGTGTAAGTGCCGTATTAAAAACCACTCCGACAATCATCAAGAAGTTGCAGCGAGTCTATTCAAACAAGAGCTATGAAAAAGCATTGCGCCATGTTTCACAGGAATCGAGAGATTCCGACATTGCAGCACTCGAAGAAGTGATTGAGATAGCTACAAAGCTGAAAGAAAAAATCAAAGCCGTGGATTGATTAAGGGAAACCTAAATGAATAGTGAAAAAAGTACGATTCCAGTGCGGTTCCGTTCAGACTTTGCGGAAATACTCGAAGTTCGGGCGTGGTACGAAGGAAGTCGCTTGGGAACACTGACAAACCGATTGGTTAGAAGTGAACTTCAAAAGGTCAGCAGAGTAGGGGAGAAGTACATCATTTCTAAAGGTTCTGCTGAATACGACGAGCTGGTAGCTACCGGGGGTCTGGATGAATCGTACTATCTCTTACCAGAGATTGATGAAATCATATCCTTCATGCCGACCAACGAAGGTAGACGAGGGACAAAGTTAACGAAAAACAAACAGGTCTCGTTGTACTTGACCGAGGATGAAGTAAGCCAGCTGAATAGAGTTGTTTATGCACAGGATGTATTCGGAACCTATGACAGCGAAAAGATTCTATCGTATCGTTACGCAATCCATGGGCTGCTCCTAAATACTGAACTTCTGAAAAAGCAGATTCACAAGGATTTCTAAACATGCAGCGGATGCACAACCAAGAAAACGCTTGGAATGAGCATTCGCTGTTTGCTTTTTTGTAAGAAATGAATTTACACCAACAGGTATGCGAGTTCTGGATGAATTGTATGGCTTGCGGCAAGTTGCATCGCAGGATACCTGTAAAGATTCCAAAAGCTAGAAGTCTTCCCTATATTTCGCTAAACGGAGATTTAGCGAAACTAGAAATCAAACAAAATACAGTCCCCTTTTCGTTGATTTTCAATGCTAAACCATAAAAGCGCAAAACAAAAAGCCCCAACCAGAAAGGTCGGGGCTTTATTGTTATTTAGGCGAAGCTGTAGTTTGCAACAACTCCCACGAGCTCTTCACGAGTCTGCGGGTCAGATGTTGCACCGCTCACAACGGTCCATTCGGCAGCTTTAGCATAATCGCCAATCAGCATACCTACCTGAACCCAGTTTGCGAGAGAGCGCATCGAGTTTACATTGCCATCTGTAGCGCCACAAGTTTGGCACTTCTTGGCAATTTGGTGAACGCAATCTACCATCGTCTGCAGCGGGACATCATTTCCACAGCCGGTCATACCCTTGATACGTTTGATGATAACCGCATCATCCGGGCATTTCATGTCAACGATGAGATGGTGGCGGTCGATGAACGACTGGTTCAGCGGACGGCAGCCTTCCAGGTCAACATTCAACGTGGAGATGATGATGCAGTCAGGATGCCGATGCAGCATCTCACCTGTCGGCAATACAACGCAGCCAGTTTCATCCAGCAGGCCATTCAAACCGGGCATGACGGACGGACGCGTAATCAGAGAAGGCTCCTGCAGCTCACATACCCAACCATTGCGGATGGCGCGAACCAAAGGACTCTCAACATAACGAAAGCCCTGGCCGCAAGCCTCGGAACAAAGCTTCATCTGCTTGCGGAACAGCTCGGTCATGCACTCTGTTTCGGTAGCGTCTGCTTTGGCAACACCAGTGATAGCTTCATACGCGGTCACGGGGTCCATACTGATATCAGTCGCGGTCGGCAGGTCTTTGAATAGCTCCTCATTGATGCTATCGTCAGAATCAGAAGCATTGACAGGCATCATATCGCCTATCAAGTTGTACATTTCAGTACCGGCATTGCAGGTAATGAAAGTGTAAGGCAGGCCAAGACCGGCTGCAATCGCACGAGCACCAGCAGTCTTGCCGACAGACGGGTCGCCACGCAGCATGATATTAGTCATGGGGCGCTTGGTGTCACGAGTGTTAGCAATCAAATAGCAAGTCGTTTTTACCTCTTCAGGGAGAATGTATCCGTCATCCAGCTGAGGAATCAGGCTCTTCTCTTCATCAGAGAGAATACGGTTGTTGTCCGCAAAATAGCCAACGAAGTCCTTCACGGACTTAAATTTGAACTTGCTGGTTCCGGAGCCTTTTTGGTCACTCAAAAACTGAAAAGTGCCCCAAACCAAATCGGGGGAAAATTTCTTGCTCTTGGCAAGGCTCTGAGTAACACTCTTCAAATTACCGTTGTTAGGATATTTTGCCTTGAGGTCCGTGTCTTGCTCTAACATTGCGTCACACGCAGTACCAGCCAAAGCACAAGCGTACTTGACTTTTTGGGTAGTGTCGGTTTCTGCAACATACTTCTGAAAGATGTCCTCAAAACCGTCAACACGATTTTGAAAATCGCCCCACAGAAGCAGAAAGAAAGGTGCAAGGCCAGTCTTAGATGCGTCTAAAGGATTTCCATTCAAGCCATTAGAAGCATACATCTGCCCGGTGCCTCTATCGTAAGCCAGGCAAAGCGTATTTCCCAAATGGTCAATTTCACATTCCTTGTAGATATTGTTGTCTACCCACTCAGCCATTGTTCGACCATCTTTATTGCAGGAATACGCGCCTACCTTGCGCCCATTCTCAATCATCTCAGCGCGGCACAATGCCTTTGCGAAATCTGCTGTTATTTTGCCGGGCACACAGTGCCCATTGGTCTGGTATACCCTGGCCTGCTTTACACTGGCAGCGGTAGGGTCATCAATAAACCTCGTTCCGATGCCTAGCTGGACATCATGAAAGAAGTCGGGCAGCGCAGGGTCGAGCAAGTCATTGGTCTTGCCGGTCCACCACATATTTTGCATATTCATAGTTTTTTACCTCCGATTAAATTAAAATAGTCGAGACCAGCAAGAATGCCAGTCTCGACTTAAATTAGTGTGTAATCGCCCGTATAGCCTGTTAGCACAGCTCACGGGGCTTAGAATAGATTAGAAGGGCAAATCGTCCTCTTCCTCAACGGCATCAAATTCATCAGCCCCATACTCACCGTAAGTCGGTGCAGAAGGAGCAGGAGCCGAAGCAGGAGTTGCTGCAGGAGCAGGAGTGCTGTTCTGAGCAGTGTCTTTGCCACGACTTGCAAAAGCTGCTTTGTCAGCCCATACGGTGTAGGACGTACGATTTTCACCGTCCTTATTCTTGTAAGAATAGCTGGACAAAGTACCAGCAACCATGATGGGGTCGCCCTTATGGAATTTGCTTGCGATAAACTCCGCAAGTTTTCCGGAGGCAGCGACAGCCACAAAGGAAGGAACATCAACCCACTGCCCATCCTTCTGGTAAGAGCGGTTGCTGGCAACCGTAAAGTTTGCAATGTTATTTCCGTTCTGAGTAGAACGGGTCGTAACATCTGCGGTCAGGTTACCCATCAGCATGCCATCGGCAAAGTTGCCATTGACATCATGCTGAATCGTTGCCGCACTCAGATAAGTGTAATATTTCTTCTGCCCATCCTTGTCATAGGAACCAGATTCGAAGCGGCCAGTGACCAGAACAGGAGCGCCTTTGATAAGTTTAGCGCGCAGATTGTCACTGATAAACTTTTTAGGAGCACGAACAGGTAAAAAAGAGCTTTCCTTATTCTGCCCACGGTCTACTGCGACACGGAATCCAACGTATGTGTTGTTGCCAATAGTGAATTCTTCTGCGTCAGCAGTAAGACGGCCAATGATAGTAAAAACATTAACGTTAGTCATGATAATTGTCTCCTTTCAAAAAGACAGTTAATAAATAAAAAAGGCAGGCTTCCCAAACAAATGAGAAGTCTGCCTTACGACAAGATTGTGAATTGTACGAGCACAAATAGCGCCTAGTAGATGGTATCTATCGTACAATATTCATTGTATTGAGTTCGCATATATCGTCAAGCATTTTTGAAGCAAAATCAAGCAATCGTTGCGTGAGCAGTGAGCCAGTCACCTACTTTGTTGTACAGAACCGTCTGGTTCACATATTCTTCGCCATAGTATTTCTGAGCCTGCTGAACACTCAAGGAATCATCACCAAAATAATCGCTCACGTCGGCATCGGTGACCTTGATTTTCTCTGCTTCAGCCACAGCCTGAAAAATCAGATACGCCTTTACGCTTTCTTCAATGCGGTCATTGTAGCTGTCGAGCAAGGCATCCTCAGTATCGTAATCGGTGGTTTCCAGGTACTCGTCCATGGTCTTACCCATGTTCTCGGCACTTGCTTCGATTTCCTTGCGGTAAGTATCACGCTGGTCATCAATGAGGTTCTGAGGAATTTCGGAAACAACGGAGTTATCCATCATATAGTTATAGATGGCAAGGCCCAGAGCATCTTTGGTCAAAAGCTCATTGTAATACTGTTTGAAAGTATCCACGGAATTGACCAGAGTGCCGTCCTCGGTGTAATACTTGTTATCGCCGAAGCAGTTCACGATAGAGTCATCCGTCAAGGTCAGCTCAGAGACATCCTTGAGTTCGATGCGGAACTGAACATCCTGACCAGCCAGGCTCAGAGTGTTGCCCTCGGAATCCGTGGTGTCGGGGTAACTGTCGGGGAAAGTCACAGTGATATCGAACTTCTCACCAGCAAAATGCCCTTCAATCTGGCTTTCAAAACCATCCACGTAAGACCCCTGGCCCAGCACGATTTCAGCGTCCTTTGCAGAACCATTCGGGAATTCATCGTCGTTGTAGGAGCCGGTGTAATCCACCGTCACACAATCGCCATCCTGCGCCGCGCGGTCCACAGTGGTGTGTTCACCGTAAGTCTGCTTAATCTGCTGCAAAGCGGAATCCAGAGCGCCGTCTTCCATGTGCAGGTCTTCAGTCTTAAAGGTCATATGGTCATAGTCATCCGGAAGAGTAACAATATTCTTGGCCTTGACACCAGCATAGTGACCGTCCTTTTTTAGACCCGCACTGTAATCAATGTCCAGCGCAGTCTCGACGGTTGCAGATTCTTCAGTGGCAGTAGAAGAACTGTCACTGCCGGACACAGCAGTCGATGCACAGCCAGACATGATGATGGATGCGGCCAGAGCAGTTGCAAGGATAAAGGAAGTTTTACGTTTTTTCATGTGTTATCTCCTATTGTTTAGAATGTTATTATTTATTGAATTTGCAGGATGCTATTCAGCAAATCTTCATTGTTCGTGACGGCCAGGAAATTGCGGTTAGTGCCTTCCACGAGATAGGTCTTGCTGCTGTCAGAGTCAGCATAATCAGAGCGAGCAACTGTAAAACCAGAAAGTGTCTGCTTGGTATCCGTGAACTGAATATCATCAGCGTTGTAGGATGCAGGTGCAAACACGACCTCAGAATCGCCATCTTTGACCAGAACGCGCTCATTCGTCAGACTCAAAGTGTGTTCATCAAAATCGGCAGGCACATTATCAAGCAGCAAGGAAGCACCATCATTGGCAGGTGCGGCACTGCTCAGCAAAGCGGTTACTTCTTCATTTGCTGCATCGTTGATGCTCTCATCGCCGGTAGCACCGTATGTAGCAATCACAACAAGTACTTTACCGTTCCCGATACCTTCAATGCCGGTAATCATATGAGTGGCACCGTCTTCGTGTTCGGTCATTGTACTATTGCCCAGATAAGAGCTGTCGCTCACCATACGGACAAGATAGGTTACTCCATTGCGCTCATACTGCAAGGCCGCGCCATCGTACTTGATGCTGTCTGCACTGTCTACAGCGACCGCTACCTTGGATTCGCCATCAGTAATCAGGAAGGTCGAGGAGCTCAGCGTCCAGGTGTTTCCATCCGAAGTCATAGATACTACAGGAGTCAAGGCTTCCTGATTTTCAAAATTAGTGTCGGTCGTCGCAACATCAGCCGAGATGTTCAGAGTACTTCCAGTAGACGGATAAACGATAGAATCACTCTTACGGCTTTCAGCAATCGTCATGCCCATAACGACCACGGATGCGGCAAGAACTACACAGCTGACACCCAGAATGACATTGCCGCCTTTGTGGGACTTAACAGCCACTTTAGGCTTAACAGCTTTTTTCTCGGTATCTTTCGCTACTGGTTTTTTCTCCGGTTTCTCTTCCGGTTCTTCATCTGCATACGGATTCTTGAATCCACCAAACGAAGGAGAGACAAAAGAGTCGCTGTCATCATCCTGCTGATTGCTTTCGGGTTTAGCGACAGGCTTTTCCTCAGTGGCGGCAGGAGCCGCTTCCATAACGGGTTTCGTTTCAAACTCATCGGAAGGCTTGCTCTGCTGAGAAGAGCCTTTCGGACGGAATTTATGTTCCGGTGTTGGGATAGGCGTTACGTTCTGAACGTTCCCTTTATTCACCGTGTCTGCCTTGTCCTTCTCGGCTTCCGACACGGGAGCGGGAATGGTAGTGGACTTATCGTCCTGGACCTTTTCAACTTTCACGAACTGAGAAAGGTCGAGTTTGGTTTCAGCGGGAGTATCCTCTTCTTTCTTCTTGTTCAGGTCCTCCGCAAAAACCGTGGTCCAGGGCTGATTCGTCCGAGTCACATAGGGCGGTTTCTTCAATTCGCCAGACTTGTTCTGGCTGTTCTTTTCGTTGCTCATAAATTAGGGCAAGGAGACCCGCGACTTCAGTCGTGGGAGGAATTGCCCGTTCACATCCTTTCAATTAAATAATTTGTTGCGGGCTCTAAAAGTCGCAGCTTTTTGAATGTCACGCCTTTAGAGATGCTCGTACCATCCAGCTTTTTAAGTGCAAAGCTCCCCGAAGAGCGACGTCCGGAAACGAAGCATTCTTGCCCTTTGTAGAGAACCTTATCCCAAAGACGGAACCCTTCAACGAGATAAGGCATTTGGCTCCGTTTACGGATACCCTTTTTAGAGAAATTTGCTTTATGAGTTTGCCGATTATTCGCTTATAACGGGGCGCAACTTAATGCGCAAAGGGTAGTCAACATATCCTTGCGGACACTTCTAAAGCGTAGACTTACCGGAGCAAGTCCGCGACTTTAGTCGTGGGTTATTGACTGCTTTTCCTCCTCAAGCCCGGCTGAAGCAGACAATGCGAACATTGTAGGCATCGCTCAGGCAGGTATATACGATAAGGTCCGCAGTACCCCAAACGACCGTTCCGTCATTTTTCTGCAAAGCATCAAAACCAGTCACATCGTTGTGTCCGTCAAAGGCATCCACACAGACGTAGTTGATTTGTTCGCCAGACGGAGTGATGACATATGCGGTCGAGCCGATTGTCACGGATGTCAGGCCAGGTATTTCGTTATCCGCGACGATATTGCTGCCGCCATCCTGCGGTGCTTTTGGGAAAACACATGCGCTGTCTTCACGGTTGCAGGTTTCCTGGTCCGTGTTGTTATAAAGCGCAACGTCTACCCCGGCCGCAGGGATATGCAATCGACCGCAGAAGTTCGGGTAATCGTTATCGTCGTTATAGTTCGGACCTGTCGGTGCTGCTTCTGCCTGTTGTTCGGCCTTTGTTTCTTCTTCCTTTTCTTTTTCGGAATTCTTTTCTTCCTGGATGTTCTTCAGCTTGTTATCGATTTTCTGAATAGAAGCCTGAACATCAAGAGTCTGACTGACGGGTGTTAATTCCGTGTTCCTAGCCTCAGTAGAAAGAAGTTCAAGGCGGCTGGCATCCACATCAAGTGTCGGCTCCAACAGCGTAGATGACTGAGCCGAAAGAATCGCCTGTGTTGCGAAATCTGCAGCCTGCTTATTTCGCTCAACATTTCGTTTGACATCCATCAGAGAAAAGATAGATGCGAGCAAAGCAGCAATACTAAGCAGCAGCGCAACAATTTGTTTGAGAGTCTTCATTTTTTGCTTGCCTCTGACTTGCGACCATTTTACGGATAATACGATTGAGCTGGAAAATGGGAGACCGGCTCAACATTTTCCATTATTCGCGATTCGCACATTTCCGCAAGTTTCGGAGCGTTTGGGCGAATTTTGTACTCAATGAAGTTCTTCAAAGCTGATTTGACCATTGCTCTGCTGGGCCTTTTTGGAAGAGCCTCTGCCACGCTTTCGGAAGCTCTGGTCAAACGGCTGGGCCTTTTTGGGTTCGTCAGAATTCTGCTGCTTTTCATTTGCCGGTTTCTTTTGCGATTTTGCAGGAGCCTCTTTGGATGGCTGCTTCTGTTTAGGTGCCTTTGCCGAATCCTCCTTGGGACTTGATTTTGAAGTACTCGTCCGCTTATCTGTGATGGGTTTCTTAGGCTTCTTCACTTCTTTTGAAGGTTCGACCTTGCGAGTAATGTTAAAGCCTGCGAGAGCCGCTTCCCTGTCTGCTTTTGGGCGCTGAGCTGGTGCTACCGGTTCAGCTTTTGGTGTCTGAGGAACATCAGGCTTTTGGGGCCGGGGCTGAGTCGGATGGCTCTCAACGGGTTTTGCAGGCTCGTGAGGTTTGGCTTTAGGCTCGGCCACGACTGCTTTGGGAGTGCCGAACGCATTTGTCTCTTTTGCGGGCAGGTCAGGAACTTTATCCGGCATAGGCGGCTTTTGCTCTATCGCGGGGCTGTCAACGGTATCGGGTTCAGAAGAAGCAGGGATATCGAAGTCCATCATATCCATATCCGGTTCCTCTTCATGTTCATTCACATCATCAGGAGGATTGAACACGTTACCGTCATCCTCCGCAAACGGGTCCTTTTTATCATCGTCCATGTCAACCCCACTGGGGTCAAACGAAAGACCAGCGGGGGAATCAGAGTCTTCTTCAGCGAAGGGGTCCCGCGTATCGTCATCATCCACAGGCAAATCAAAGACCGACTCTTTTTCGGGCTTCGGTTCAGGCTCCAGCTCTGGCTCAAAGATATCCGCAGCGTCAAAGGGCTTCGTGGCATCTGCACTTTCTGGTGTCGATGCAGATTTAGGGGCGGGAGGAACGATAGGTTCAGATTCATCTTCCAGAACGTCAAGGATTTCGGAGGGTTCCGGATTGATTTCGGTGTGAATGTTCACCTTGACGTTTACAGGTTCGTTGTTGTTAATCGGGGCGGATGTTTCGGGTTTCTTAGAATTCTTGGTCGGTTCTTTTTCAGTCGGTTTAGCAGATGTTTCCTGATGCTGTTCATAGTCTTTGTCCGATTTCCCTTTGTCCTGATATTTTTCAGAAATCTCTTCAAGGATAATTGATGCCTGAGAAGCAACTATATCAGAATCCGAGTTCTTCCCTTTTACCTGTTTCGGACGCTTAATGAATTCGCAGGAATCAAACCAAAGTTCATCATCCAGCAAGGGAATATTCAGGTATATCAGGACGGAAGCAGCTACTATCAGGATTACCGATACCCACCACGCTAATGGATACAGAATAAGAGAGAAGCCATAGAGCACAAAGGCAATGTTGCGAGCGGTGCGGCATTTTGTTTTCAGCTCATCTTCTTTTGCGCCGTCAAATTTCGGGTACGAGTCTTCCTTGCCGGGCTCATGATAAAGAATATAACAGTGCTTGCCGTTGACTTTATATTGAAACAGAGTCACGACCATCGGCTCGTTCCCGCACGCTATCAAGGCTTCCTTGAATTTTTTTACTTCGTGGCGGTTCAGGCGCAAAGCAACATAATCCTTGCACCCCGGAACTTCCAATTTAAGGGCAGTGTTTCCTGTATCCGTCACAATGATTTCGAGTGCCGTCGCTTCCAGCGATTTACTGCGTCGCTTATAGGTTCTACCCATGACCACGATTCCCGTCAGAGTTCTTCTATCTTTCGTTACTCTGCACGAGAACAGACAGCACACGAAGCACAAAAGAACAATCATCGGAAAGTTCATTCAGTATCACCGTCCTGCTTACGGTTTCGATTATCCAGCACAATCAGCTTGGGTTTGTTGGTTACGTTCTGGAAGTTCACCTTCTTCACGCTTGCACCAACCTCTTGCGCTGCGGGCTGTTCCTGAACCGGTTCCTGAGCCTTCTTTGCGGTCGAGGAAGCTGGAAAGCACTGTTCAATACTGACGAGTGTTTCACTGTTCATCCCCTTATCACCTTCAAGGCAAAACAGCATATTGTAGGTTCCGCCAATATGGTAGTCGCGGTCCTTTTGTTTCACGGTAATGAAAACGTCATGAGAAGCCGTGTCACGAAGCGGATTTCCATCTTCATCCACCGGCACAAACCGCCAAGTCTCTTTAACGCCGGTCATGTCGCGCTGCTGGTCAGCCGAGACGGCCAAAGCCTTTACCGTGACATATTTCCCGTCTTTCGCTCTCTGTACAACTCCCAGATATTCCACGACAAAATACCCGGCCACGAAAAGTCCAGCAGCAATGAGCACAATCCTTCGTGTATACAGAGCAAAGATAAGGCCAAGAGCTGCACTGCCAGCAGCACAGAGAGCGTATTTGATTTTCTGCGAGTTAATCATTCTGTTCATTTTCTATTTAAGCGAGAAAGCCCAACCGACGCAAAATCGGCTGGGCTTTTTAATGCTGCATTCTTTACTTGTCGGTAAGAAGCGGCATCAGCCCGCTTATCCTCCTTTTTGAGTTGTTAATGGATGCCGATACCGAATTACTGAGCATTCTGAGTCAACGGATAGCCGCCAGAATCAAGAAGCGAGGTCAGAGTGCCATCGGTGAGGTTTGCGGTAGACAGAGGAACTTTATATTCTCTGCCATCTGCAGTCTTAACGTTGGCGTAAAATTCAATGGTGACATCGCCGCTCATGTCGATATCGCCGAGAACCTTGTTTACTTCATTGGAAGTGGTGTCGGTACTGCCGGATGCGGGCTGATTGACGGTCGGCTGAGGCGTGATGACATCATTATCGCCGTTCTCAGATACAGGAGGTACGCCAACCTGATGTCCGGTTACAGCAGTGAGAACTCCGTTTACACCATCATAGACGGACGGTACGAAAGCATAGCCAGCCACACCGCCAACGATGACAACTGCCAGAATTGCTGCAATGACCTTGCTGCTCTTTTTCTTTTGCGAAGGCCGAGCAGGCTCTGCGGTGGCTTGAGTCGGTGCCGGTGCGGCGTGGTGAACGCCGCTTGCAGGCTTTTCCTTTTTGCCCTTGCCAAGCCCGAAACGCTTCTTGGCCGCTTCGTTTGCTTCCTGCTGCATCAATTCCTGAGCCACCATTGTCTGGCGAGTGGCCGTCATCTGGTCCGGAAGTTCATTGGGGTCAGGAATATAGGGAACGGATGCAGTCGCTTGGGAAGGCTGTTCAACAGAACCCGTTACAGGCACTTGATATCCAGGAGCTTGTGCAGGAGAGACGCCATGAGCAGAAACGCCATACTGCATCGTGGTCTGCGGAGTCTGAACAGCGGGCTGAGGTGCGGCAGGCTGCACGGGCTGAACAACAGGCTGAGACTGAACGCGGGTAATAAAAGGCTGAGCAGCGGGGGCCTGTTGTGCAGGAGTCTGAGCCGGAATCTCTGCCGCACGTTTCTTTGCAAGCAGTGCATCGACCACCTCCTGTTTGACCTTTCGAATCGTGCCATCCGGCATGATGCAGGTGCGGTCGGCATAGACATTGGCCGGAACTTTCTGGCCGTTGATAGTAACGTGGACAACGCCAATAGGCTCGCCCAGAGTCGAATTCGGTTCCATGAACAAATATCTCCTTTCGGTTTTTGTGTGGTGTTATGTATTAAATCGAAACATTTGAGCAATCGTGTCGGAAATCCAGTGCAGCAAAACATTTGCAATATCTGCAACATATGGAATCAAAAAGCCACGTTTAAGAGTCCCAGACATGCAGCATAGGACAAAAGCTAAGCAAGACAAAAGAAGAATTGCCCAAATCAAAATAAAGATGTACTTGCCGAATCGGCCAAGGAATATCCAGCCGCCGCCCGAATCAGATTTCCTGTTATTGCATTCAGGGCAAGAAGCCGTTAGATTTCGGATATTGTTGATGTCATCGTTCGGAACAAGGATTCGGTACGCCCGATGCTCGTTAGCCAGATTGATGGAAATGATATGGTCAACCTGCATCGAATTGCGCATCATAATGCGTCCACAATACGGGCACATGTAGAACTTTCCAAAAGTTCCGGGATGATTCAAGATATACCGGTTTCGGTAATCCTCAGACCGTTTATACTTTTTCCGGTGATTAGCCATGGCAGGCAGCCGAATGGACCCAAGGATGCTCCGGCGGAACACGGCGCTTCGGGAACCCTTCCGGCAGATGGTCCGGGAACTTGGTGCCGTCAGAATTCGTGCCACCGTTGAGCTTTTCCCATTCGTGTTCCCATGCAGAGAATTCCAGGCCGTGAGACATTTCCCACAAAGACAGTTCCCCGTAAGAGATACCACCCATTTCAGAGAGCTTTGCTCTCATAGCCAATTCCTGTGCGCTCGTAACAGTTTTATTAGATGCTTTCATTTTTTCCTCCTCGCGCTTTGCCTGTTCTCTTCTCATTTTGGCTTCCGCATTGCTGCGATGTGCTGCATTGCGCCGGTTCTGAGCGTAGCACGCAGAGCAAAATTGACGGTTCCCCAGGCTGAAAATCGGTGTACCGCAGATGCGGCAGTGTGTAAGATAACCATTGTTGCTTGCCATTTTCGCTAACCTCCTGCCATTAGTCGAAATTACAGTCTCGATTTTACGTGTGTTCTATCGACCCCATATCCCTGATGATGGGACACGAGGTTAATACATACTTATGGGTTATCTACCAAACCAAGCTGAAATCCGATTAGTCGAAACTCCAGTCTCGATTTTGGGTAACAGAAAACTAATCCTTGCTAAGCAAAGATAGCAAAGACTCAATATCGCATCCCCACAAAAGAGCAGAGAGTGCGGTATATGCGCGATGTTTCTTTTCGCAAAAGTAAGAACTGTTGATTCCTACTTGTTTGGCGAGAGTTGCTTCATCGGTTCCGTTCGGGCCATACTTCTCATTGACGACGAGCATCAGCACATCGTAGAGTTTAGAGTCACCGTCTGGGAACTGTTTCAGCAGTTCGATTGCGCCGCCAATCAACTTTGCATACTGCAAAAGAATCTGTGCCTGAGCATAGCGTGCATCCGATTTATGGTCAGATGCATCCAACTGATTGCCAGCAGTTGCAATCAAGCGCAGGGTACTGTTTCCGTCAACGCTTGACGGATGCGTGATACGGGAATATTCACGAAGCAGTACCTCTGTGTTGTGATAGAGATAAGCAGCTTCAGCGCCCTGGACAACTCCCTCATTGGGAGCCAACTGGAGAACCAGTTCCTTGATGGCTTCGCCACCGACTTTCGCAATATCTTCGATGATTCCATCAAAGTTATTCCGAATCATAACGGCAGATACCGGGTCGCTGTCCAAAATAGAGCCACGAAGCATTGCCATTGCCAGTGAAATGCGGGCTGGCTTGCAAGGCTGAGCACTCCGGAATACCGCCCGATTCATTGCATCATCAACTGCATCCACCAGCTGTTGGCATCTCGCAAAGAAAAGTTTACGCATTTCCAGATGTAAACGAGGCTTTACGTAACCTGTGCTGTTTTCCAACAGTGACTGAATCTCCGAGATGTTACGGACTGAACCGTCCGTATCCATATCATGGAGCTGTTCAATCATAGCATCGATATCTCGTGCTTTGAGAATCCAGTTCAATGCCGGATAGCACATCAAGGCAATGACAACGAATTTTTCATCGGTTCCTTTTTGCGCCATCCGGTTCGCGCATCGGGCAAACACCCTATTGCGGTTCGTGCCGTTGTTGTAGGCAATAAAAGTTCGATTGATGTTCACAACAATTCCCTCCGAGGACAGGATGGAACTCAAGAAAGCTTTCAGTTCAGCATCCGAATCCACAACCAGATTATTTTCCAGTGCCATCATTCATTTTCCCCCTCTCCCCTGTTTTCCTCAAAACATTCAAAAGCTGAGCTCTCGCGTCGCTTTTGATGGTTTCACCAAGCATTGTATTTTCAGACATGTGCAAATCATAATGATTTTCTTTGCAAAGATTGAAGATTTTCTGGCACGCTCGGTAACAATGTACTGGTAAATCGGACCCAAACTGAATATTTCGTTCAAAATTCTCATAATTCTCAATGCTTCTTGCACAGGAAGTATAGACAAAAACAGAAGCCCCATCTTCAAATCTCAGGTTCTCGCCGACCGCTCCATTAAGGACGTCATACAATTCTTTCAAAAAGCCATCACCCATAGCTTTGTTATTGGCTCCGTTCTGAATACGATGGTGGACCACGATATCGCCGGTGATGGGCACTTCGCTTCTCGTGATGCTTGTTGTCTCGTCCGGGATTCTTGCCTGTTCAATGTATACAACGATAGGTCTTTTACTTGATATCATAAACGCACTTCCTCGACTCAAATGATTGTTATTATTTCAGGTTTCGTTGTCGCCATGATTTGTCTTCGATGTTCAGGCTTAGCTCAAAGCATTGTTCCTCGCTATCTTTAACAGGATACTACCTCAAATGATAGCCAATTCGCACAGACGCGCAAGAATACTTTTTAATGTCCCGGACACTATATCTTGTATCATATTTGCATTATACCACAATATATAGTGGTTTGCAATAGAAAAATGCATATCTGACCACAATATATAGTGTGCATCCAAATTTTGAGCACATTATATGTACAACTTGTTGTCTAGCAAAATTCTGAACGTTGCAATATGATGGGCAGCGGTCGCAAAACTGTTGATACTATTGAATTAAATTGCGTTTCATACAACTTTGTGATATACTGTATATAGGGGTATGCTCCCATGAAATACTGTCAGGAGGTGCATGAGTTTGACAAATCAAGATATAGACATTTCCATGAATAACGTTGTTCAATACGCAAATCAAATTCGGATGCCGCTTGATTCGTGGAACAAAGAAACTCAGAAACAGATATTGTCTGTAATGGAAGCTCAGAGAATAGCGTCAGGGCTAAATGTTACGACATTCTACAACACGCTTCTAGGCTCTACATGCTCTTATAAAACCATCCAGCACATTCGGGAAGGCACAAAGCAGATGCCGCTCGAGTTGGTGTTGGCGTTCTGCTATGTTTTCCACTACGACATTTCAGAACTCATCAACATTCAGAGTGAAAAAAACAGAGCAGAGAGATTCGCCGATTACATGCAAATTGGTGCATCCATCGAAGCTCTCGGCCCACATATCATTTATAACGCTGCCGCAGATATCGCCAATCTTAATCAAGAAGGCCCTTCCTCTGCTATGGTAAGACGCCGCTGCTCGCAAGTTCTCACCGCTTTTGCGCAGAATCTTCAGAACGAGGAAAAAGCCAAAGAAGAGCAAAGCAAGTAATTCGACAAACAAAAAGAGCCCCGTACAATCCAGTTCAAGTCTGGTGTACGGGGTTCTTGTTTTTTAATAAAATGCGTCCGCCATAGATAGCAGCACATCCATATTTCCATCGGAAGCCGCCGGTCTATCCGGTTCTGGCATCTGCTTGCCCATGGGACGTTCAAGAGGCTTTGGCTGTCTTGGCAATGGAGAAGGCACGGATTTATGTGCCTTAGAAGGTTTCCTTGCCACAACGTCTTGGACCGAAACTTGCGGTTCGGGAGTCTGAACTGCAGAACCAGAAAGCTGATACTTGCGCAATGCAGTTTCAACAGCTTCTTCTATCACATTTCGGAGTTCCGTTGAGGAAGGGCGTTGTTCGAGGCTGACGCTCTCAGGAACACTTTGAAGAGAGTTCAAAAGCGCATCTACGATAGTCGGTGTCCGCTTTCCATATCCTGCGTTTTTCAGAATATCGTAAGCCGCCTTCTGTTTCGGGTCTGTGAGGTCAAAAGAAACCGGAAGTCTCACCTGATTACCCTTGTCTTGTTTCGATGATGCCAAGGTGTATCACCCCGCAATCAACGACTTTCGGCAGCCAACCTGCTTTCTGCCATCATTTTATAGCCAATCGCGTTGGCGCGAGGGTCGTCGATGAAGAGATAATCATCACGACCGAGTTCGCTCTCAATGACGGGACGCATCAAGATAGAGCCGCCGCCGATGAACACGGGATAAGATAGCGTCAAGTCAACGCCTTTCTCTTTCAGGGACCGAATCAGAGTGTGGGCATAGTTCTGAGCGGTCGTGTGAACCACATCATTGAGTTCTTTGCCGGGATTGTAACCGCAGCGCAGAATGTTGTCGATGGTATAGTCGTCCACATCCAGCTGAAAGCGATTACGAACCGCACGTTGAACCTCATCGTACATCTTGATAACGCCGTTGTTGAAGCTCTCACAGAACGCCATGTCAACCTGACCACCACGGCTGAACTTCACAACGTCGGTGGTATAACCGCCAATATCAATGATATAGGTATAGGCTTCCGGGCGAGCCATGATTTTGGACATGTAAGGTGCAATCGCGGCAACGCCCTGCGGGAAGACCATGACACGAACGATGCGAACCTCAAAATCCACATTGTTGTAGGTAAACACCACACGGCGACCATCACGGCCAAAGTACTTATCGTACTCAGAGGCAAGGTCATGGATGTGAGTCGGAGGAAGGCCCATCGCAAGACACACATCCTGCTTGACCTGCTTCTGGCCAGGGCGTACATACCCCATCGCCATCATCTCTTTGGCAATCGCAATGAGAGTCAGAACGTAATAGGACCAGTCCGTCGTTTTATTGTACATATAAGGGATACGAGACTGAGTAAGGGTATAATAGTTGCCGTCAAAGAGAAGCGTATCGGACTTTACTGCCGGAGGAATTGCACCATGGCAGATAAGACCTGAATTGAAAGGCTCAGTATGCGGCGTCTTGATGTTCTTGTTACCGGTATCAACGGCAATGACCAACGGATTCATGATAATGGAGCAGGACACCCCATCTATAGCCGTAAGGCTTAGGTGGGGAGGAATGCGTTTCTTAGAAAAGACTAAGATACAGCATTTCCTGCTTACCTCCTTTCAACATTTAAATGATTTGTATCCATGCTCCCGCATGGCAAACAACTTGAACTTTAGAAATTGCTACGGACTTTTGCTTTTCCGTCTTTCAAGAGTCGGCGTACCTTGCCAAGACGGAAGGTAGGCATTAAGCGTTCACCACTGTTGCTAAGAACACAAACGCAAGTGCTCATGCAAGATACTCCTTTCGTTAAATAGTAATGAAACTATAAGTCAGGGCTTGCGCCCTGTGGTCCACTTCGCCAATGTTATGCACTGTTTTAGCCTTTCGGCATGGCAGCCGCACATCTCCTACCCTTAGAGATGTTTAACGTAATACATATCAACGGCTTGCGTCATTGACACATACACTGCCCGCAGAGCCCGACACTTGTGGAGCATAATCGGGGTGCCTATATTATGAAGATGATTGCTCATCAAATGCATAACGGAGTTCGCAGCAACCGAAGTTACTGTTCACCGAAGCTAATCAACCGGGCTTACGGGTTGCCCCGCAAGCCCCGTCTATAACCGGCGAACCGGTTTAGGCGGGGTTGTTGACAATTCCTTTTCCTCCTTATCACACAACATCACGATATGCCAGGTAACGAGCCGTTGCAAGTGCAAGCTGTGCATACTCGCTGTGGATATCCCGGTTTGTATCAAACTCAATGCCGATATTGGTCATAGCCTTCCAGGACATCTCGATGTATTTGCGGCAAATCTCGGACTTGCCGTTAATAAGACGGCGAGCGTTCTCTTTCATCGCCTTGGAAAGTTCCGGCTCCGTATAGACGGTCACAGCATGGATATCATGCTCTTCCAGAATCCGGAACATCTCGATAGCGCCGCGCAGTGCATATTCCACTTCATCGCCTGCATCGCCGCTATAAGAGCTCTGAATCAGATTCTTGCCGGTATCAATGCACAGACCAAACGCGCCATACTGATTGTTCTTGTCAAATCGGGCATACAGGAAAGCATTGGCTTCCTCATCGCCCACAGGCTTGACATCGCTGGAAGAGCTTTCTTCCTCGCTGAAATGAGGAGCGCTCATGCCGCTCGGCCATTCTGCTGCTTCATCTTCCTGAGCCAATTCTCCCTGCGCCCCGTCATCATCCGACATGGTATCCGGCATAACAAACTGTTCGTTCGGAATCTCTGAAGAGAAAGAATCCGAAACAGCAGGGGCTTCAGGCTCGTTCTGAGAGAAACTCAAAGAGGTTTCAATCGGCTCATCATCCCCCTTGGCAGGCTCTGCAGCGTCGTTTTCGATATCGCTCAGGTCAATTTCAATTCCATCGTTTTCGGGCTGAGAGACGCTCTGAGCGGCATTTGCGTCAGGGCTCTTTGCACCGTCCAGAATGTGCTGGAATACGAGGGTGTCATCTTCCTGCTCATTGTCCAGGGAAGGAGTGTCGGCAGGCGTAGGCTGCGGTGCCGGAGCAGGCTGTGCAGGTGCAACGGGCTGTGCAGCGGGTTTTGGGACAGCTGCCGGACTCTGGGTTTTATTGCTGCGGTGGAACAAAGTATTGATAAACGGATTTCCGTCCGTAATTTCATCCATCTCCTGTTCCTTAGTTTCCTTCTTTTCCTTCTTCGGCTTGGCAGGCTGCTGCATAGCGCCGGGGTTTCCTTTCGGAATCATAACTTCCGGCTCGTAATCGTCATCGTACACGCGGTACTTCTCGACAGCGGATTCCTCTACCTTCTTTTTCTGGCGTTCCTTTTCAGCTTCCTCTGCGGCTTTTTCATGTTCACGGTTTGCTTCATTTGCGCGGTTTGCTTTCGATTCATCCAGCCGAGCAAACAAGCTGTTCAAACTGCGGTTCTCAGACATAATTCATAATCCTCCTTCTCAAACATTCGGGGCTTGAGTTTTAGCTTCAGCACTGGGCCCAACTTTGGGCTCAGTCCCAGGCATTGCATTGTCGGGCATTGAATCACTGCCCACGGTGCTGGCAGATACCGGGTACGCCGGAACAGTTTTATCAAGATTGACCGTCCGTTTCAGGCAAGTCGGCCAAACACAGTAGTCCTTTGCGTCACAGCGCCACGGGCAGCTCTGTTCGGCACATACAGCGCGGACCGTTTTCTTTTGAGCAGCCACCGTAAATGCACCACCAGGCGTTGCACGAATCTCAGAGCGTCGCCGGTCAATCAGCTTATCGATGCCACGCTGAACAGCTTCCGGAGTAGTATTCAGCGTAGCTGCAATGTCTTCAACCGAATGTCCTGCCTTATCCAGTGAATCAATCTGGCCGAGCAAAACTTTCGTCATCTTGGGATGTGTACGAAGCGGTTTATTAGATTCCATCAAAATAAAGCCTCCTGATAATTTATCGAGCCAGGCGCTTGAGGCGCTTGTAGTAGAAGTACTTCTCTTTCCAGGGCATGTTCTGTGCTTTGAGCGGGGACTGAGTGAACTTGAGAGTTTTCAGCATTGCTTTCATCTCAGCGTCTTCATTCGTGCAGAACAAACCGATGGTTTCGGGCAAAGCAAGGCTCACAGCAAAGTCCAGCATACCGGTAGCAATCCCGCGCCGTTTATAGGCGTTCTCGACTTTGATAGAGTCGATATAAAGATGTGTCGTAATAGGCAGGACCATCGCAACGCTGTCTTTCGGGTCTTTGTCGCACAACATCTGGCGTTCAGCATTTCGGGTACAGAGATAGTTGATGGCAAGCTGCTTGTCAGGAAGCGGAGAAGTGGAAGTGGGCCAGATATCTGCCATCGTTCCCTGCTTGGTCGGAACCTGAAGGATGTCTGCCATCATTACAGCAACTTGAGCCGTTCCATCATAGACCTTAAAGGTGACGGCAGTATCGGAAAGAAGATTCTGTTCACCGAGTTTCGTGCCCCGGTCCTGATACAGAGCACTACTGCAATCTGCAACTACCACAAGCTGGTTCAGGTCCTTATCCACAATCGTGATTTTCTTTTTCATGGTTTCTATCTCCTTTCCCTATTCATTCACAGCAGAACTTGCGCTTCGAGCCGGTGAACACAACCACCATTGAGGGCCGCATACCACTGGCAGGGTTCGTAGTTCCGTTCTGACCATACTTTGCATAGGACGGCAGCAGGCGGTTGGTGAACTTAACTCGTTCCGGCAGAAAATGAACCCGAACGCCAGGCTGGAGATAGATGTGTTCCTGAAACCAGGCAGCATCAGTCGATACCGGCAGCAGCATGACAACGGTCGTGTTCTTCTTCTTGCCCTCAGCAGCACCCTTCGCAACCCACAGGCGCAGATTTCGGGTCCCGCTCGGAGGGCAGCAATACACGACATTGCCGCGCCAATCCTGTGCAAGACCATCTTCCTTCTTGGTAAAGAACTTCTGGCACTTGGCATTTTCGGGGCGGGCACAGGCATCCAAAGTGAAATGATAAACGCGGTCAAGTTCCTGGAACAGTTCATCCGGGGTTTCCCATTCACCCGCAATGGCACTGCTCACGCTGCTGTTGACGCTTTTGGTGGATTTCATAAAAACCTCCTTGTTATTTTTGAAAAGGTACATTGTAATTTGTTCTTGTGACACCGTTTTTTGGATGCTCTCGAAAAGACACATTTGCTTTCCAGAAACAAGACAAAAAAAGAAAAGGCAGTCACTTTTTTCAGCGATTAACGTGCTTTTTTGCCCTATGTTTTCATTATCTTTGATTCGCACATTTCCGCAACAATATTTATGAAAAATTAAAAATTGCCCCAGGATTTTTCGTCCCAGGGCACGGAAAAAGTCACATTTTATTTTTTAGACGGTTCGTACCAGCTTACATTTTCGCCAAAGCAGTAAAGGCTGATACTAACATTGAACGCTGCATCGTCTTTGCCCACAAGATATACCTTGTAGTTGCCGACAGGAAGAACCAGGTCACTGTATGCGTCATCGATGTACTCAGCAACAATCTGTTTGTTGTCAGTGTGGACGAGCAGAATCTTGAATTTGCCGCTTGTCGTATCAGCAGTCGTATAGCAGTCAACGAGGGTGGACTCATTCTTGACGTCAATATCAAACGCTTCAACGGCTCCTACAAGCTTATCAGCGCTTGCCGTGAAATCAAAAGACCCGTCGCCCATCACATAGCCACCTTGATACCCGGTCGCAGAGTATGCCGTCCTTCCGGCCGCAATCTGCTGCGTATCATCATACAGAGAAGCCTTATCCACACATCCAGTCAGAACCATCATGGTGCAGATAGCTGCAAGGAGCAGAGCTGCGAACTTCTTGATATGTCTCATCATTCATTACCTCCCACGCTATCCTGGCTGGAATCGGCGTTGTCAGTGGCTTCTGCGGGCTGATTTTCAGTGTTTTCGTTGGTGCTTTCGGTATCCTCAGATGCGCCAAAAGTCAGCGTCATGTGTGCGGTTTTCGGTACAACATTTACCGTCATTGTTGTCTCAAGGCCGCTGCTGTTCGTAACCTTGACCTTGCTGGTGCCGACCAAAATGCCCGTCACTTCACCCTTAACGTTGACGGCACAAACCGAATTGTCGGTGTTCTCAAACTCATACAGGCTGTTATCGTTATCCGTATCAGGGTCAGGAACATCAGTATAGACATGAATCGTCTTAGTCTCTCCGATTTCGACTTCCAGGTTGTCGGCATAGAGCTCTTTCGGAGCCTGCTTGACCTTGAGTTTCACAGTCTTGGACACACCATTATCTGCCGTGATAGTGACCGTGGTGGTTCCGGCTTTCAGAGGAACAATCTTATTGTTCTCCACTCGGGCAATCGATTCATCCCCCACACTTACCGTAACTTCACCCACATCAGCCGTTTCGGGAATTGTGGTGTATTCGGGATTCACTAAATTGTTATCAGTAGTAGTGATAATATCATCCATCTCAAAGCCTTCAAGCGGAGATACGACAGTCACTTCCGCGCTGCAGTTCAGCTTGTTATCCCGGCTATAGATATTGATTTCCGTTCTGCCAGATGAATTAGCAGTCAAGCGCAGCGTGTCATCCAAAGATGCAACGCTCGGCGCAAAGCTCTCAAATGTCATTCCTCGATGTTCGAGAAGCTGCGTGAGCTGGTCTCCCGTCACCTCAGTGCCATTTTTAAGAGTTCCGGTCATCTCAATCACGGTGCTTTCACCGAGCTTCAAATCTATCGTTTCTGGCATCGAAATCGATACCAGCCGATGCTCACCGCATCCAGCCATCAGCAGCGCAGCGACCACCGCAACGCAGCCGATTGTGACAATCTGTTTTAATCGTTTCACGATAATGCAGTCCTTTCGTTGTAAGGGTATTTATTATTTTTGGTGGGATTCCTTACGGAAATTGGTAGTCTACTAATTCATGTAAATACAATCCCTTCGTTTTTGACAACAAATTTACATTTACCAGATGAATACGAGTTGCCGTTTGTGTCGTAATATCCATCTGCTTTACCGTTGTGTGAACCGCTGGTTCCTTGCATCACATGAGTATGTTTGCCAACAAGAAACACACAGCCGGGAAAGTTGCGCTTTGGATTTCGATATTCCGGATGATGCTCTTTTACCTTGAGTTTGCATACATCATCTGGATGATTTTGACAAAATTCTTCCAAGCTGTCAGTAGCCTGCTCAACGGCTTTGTGGCGATTTGTTGCCACCTTTTTACCGTTGAGCGTGTACACACGGCTCATATTTTCTTTGTGCAGTGCTCTTCTATCGTGACGGCGAAATTGTTTAAGCTTATATGGTACGCGGTTGTTTATATTGTTATCGCAAGCATCATTCGGTAAAACGGAACCAGCAATACAATAAGCATCAAGCCAGTGGTCTTTACTAACGCCGTGCGCTGCACGATAGTCGTAGGTACTTTTGCCATTGGTCGCAAAGAAATGTTTCGGGAAAAGAGAACTCAACTCTTTCGTCAGTGCCGGTATGATTTGATTCAATACACTTAGCGCACCGTATCTTTTATTGAGCCCTGTTTTCTTTTTGGCGAGTTTCTCTTGCCATGAGGTATCCTTATGTACAAGGTCGTGATGCTTTGCGCATAAGCCAACGATGTTGCCAATGGTATTGCTGCCATTTTTATGTTGAGGCACCACATGGTGGTAATGGTCAATCGTGTTTTTGCAAAACAGGCAATGGTGCTCCTGCATTTCAGAGACAGCTTCTTCAAGACTTGCTTTTTGATAGAGCGGGCCTTGTTGATATTGCCATTTCTGAACATTAGGGTTATCCAGCCGCATAAACGCAAATTTGTTGATTTCAAGTACAACATCACTGATAGGAAGAAATTTCTGAATTTTCTTCACCAAGTTAATGTGTGTCTGCAGCAACTGATTTGCGGTAGGTGTAAGCCAGCCTTCTGGTCTTGTGCGATTGCTAAACTTTGCTTCTTTGTTCTTGATGCCGATGCAAAGGACTTCTTTCTCGCAACCCGGAAGATGGCGTTTGATGACACCAATCTCATTTGCACGTTTGCTAACACTGCCATTTTGAGCAGTGGCTTGCTTTACGCTCTTTTTAGAAATGGTGCCATTTGCTTTGGCTCTCCGTTGACGGCGGCATCGTCTGCCGTTGGTGCGTCTTGCACGACGAGCTTTTTTGCGTCCTTGCATCAGTTTCGGAATTTCCTTGTTACGGGTTTCTAAATGCGCAGTAAAAACTGCTGTGCCGTCCGTTTTAACAACAGCAACACCGATATTGGTTCTACCTGGGTCAATGCCTAAGTAGAGAGGCTGCACCAAATTATCTGTCTCATACAGTAACTGAATGGTAAATGGGTTTGTTCTAACGACTCGCGCCTTTTGCTCTTTAAGCAGATGACGCACATGTCCACCGCGAGTCGTAGGCATCAAAGGTTTACCGTCTTTGTTAAGCACATATACAGTGGACATATACGTCACCTCCTTTACGATAAGTCTCTCCTGCCGAAGCAGGAGGTTGTGTTTCCCTTGGCTGGGTGTTTGCTACGAGTGGCATTGCGCGAGGCAATATCACTCTTGCGGAGCTATCAACTGGGAAAATCGACAGGCGCAACAAACATCCAAATGCCTGTGATACATACAAAATCAAGTGATTTTATTCAAACCACCAAATTTCGTAAATACCTCGTTGTAATTGGTGTTATTCAAATTGGTACTTTTCATGCTTACATGCTTTATTATCTGCGAATCGCACAAATCCGCAATGGGCGGTTTTTAGCGGAGGTTCTTTCAGATGTTATGCACAAAAAATCAGCCACTCCGGAATTGGAGTAGTTGCTATCTGGTTAGAACCGAAAACAAAAAGAGAGGGCAGCCGATTTCTCGACTGCCCTCAAGTGTTGTACAGAAGCGACCATCAGGTCACACTGGAAAGGTTATTTTGCGTCTTTCAGCCACGGCTGGGACTGCACTTTCTCGAAGTCCGCATCGTTCGGCATCACGCCACCGTACGGAGCAATCGTGTAGGTCACTTTCGTGACCGGAGTGCAGACACCGGATTCATTCACATTACCGGTTGCAATGTAGACTGCCATAGGCACCTGCATTGCGCGGCCAGTGATGTTGTTGTTGATGAAATCGCCGGTAGCTTTCGGAATGACCCAAGCCGTATCGCTATGGTCAATTGCGTTATCACCCTGAGTCAGGACGGTATCGCGCAGACGCATGTACAGCTCGCCACGGCGCAGACGGTTCTTTGTCATGTCGTATACCGAGTTGCCATACTCGCCGTCAGGGTAGTACTCCATGCCAGGCATATCACGCATCAGCCAAGGACCATTGGCCTTGATATTCTTGATTTGGATAGCCACAGTAGAGTAGTTCGTGATGCGGTAGTTGGTAGGCTCTTTGACCTCACCACTTGTGGTGTTGCCATACATACAGACGTACAGAGGAACCGTAGCCTTCAGCAGAGCCGGATGCACATACAGGCCGCCATCATGGATAATCAGCTCGTAGTTGCGGACCGTTTCACCATTCGGGTTAACGACCGTATGAACATCCAATGCAGGGCAGCTCTTGGTGTCGGTGTTGATAGTTACCAGATACGGAGCCAGGAGCTTGTGGTTGTAATGGCAGAAATCGCAGGTCTTATCCTCGTAGTTCCACTCAAAATCATCATCGGTGCTCGTACCATCTGCGTACAGAGGCAGGGAGCTGATGGTGCAATCGGTCACAAACGGGATATTGGTCTTGCTTTCCTTGACATTTTCCTGCTTACGATAATCGTAGGCATCCACAAATTCTTGAGTCAGGTTGGAGGGATTACCGCCCGCAACGTACAAGACGCTGCTGACTGTATCTTTCGCCTTGAGCTTTGCATCCAGAATCGGAGTAGCGTCAACGTCGCTCACGACATCAATCAGATTTGCATCATCATCTTCCATCTGAATGTTCACATGGAAGTTCGGGTTCTCGTTGTAGATAATCTTATCGCTGTCAAGAACCGTCACATGCAGCGGACGCGGGTCAACGACAAAGCGGCCATTCAGAACCATGACAATATAGTTCTTCAGGACGGGGTAATTGGCTTCAGTCAAACCAACATAAGTTAACGGATAAGTGCCAACAGGAGTCGATTCGTCAGGAACCAGGTCTTCGTGACCATTTACCAGAGTCTTGAAATAAGACTTCTTGTAGCTCTGGTCCAAAGTCAAGGTATCACCCTGCACCAGGCCATCGATTTCCAGCCAACAGCCTGCAGAAGCTGCAGTACCGTAACCGTAAGCCTTCTTGTCATGCCAGGGCTTTTCCCCTACGCCGTCACCATACAGTCCACGCCAGCTTGCAACCTGTGCGGTCAGGTTGGCGCGTGCGATAGCGCCGGAATACTTCTCCTTTGTGATACGGTAGTTCTTGGCATCCTTACCAGTCAGTGTCGGATGAGCATCTGCCGTAATCGGATTCTCGTCCAACTCATAAGGCCAGTTGGAGCTTACCGTGCCATCTGCATTCAGCTTCTGGCCAGCATCCTTGGTCTTATAGTTGCCGGGAAGGGTTTCTTCCTTAATCTTAACGTCATCACCTTCAAGCACGCCATCAATCAGGATATCCTTAATGGTGGCTTTGGTCGTACCGTCATAGTGTTTGACGTTGCGAGGATAGGTCGGGTCTTCCAGATAAATACTGTGAACGTACAAATCCAGAGGAGTGATAGAGCCAGACAAGTCTTCCTTCTCAATGTAGTAGTTGCCTGCGCTGTTGCCAACGAGAGAGAGTTCACTGGTTCGGATGACGACATAGGGACCGCCAGCATCGCTGACATTCTTGCCATCAACCGTGTAGTTACCAGTCACCGTAGTGGTGCTCAGCTTCACAGTGTTCTCGTCCTTCGCAATCAAGCCGCCAGAAGCAATATGAACATTTTCCAGAGTTGCCTTGCTGGTGCGGTCGTAGGGTTTATCGCCAGTACCGATAATCGTCAATCCGCGAGGATAGATATCGAACTTGACGGTATCACCAATACCGCTCGGACTGCTGCCGTCATAAGTATGACCGGGGTTCGTGTTCTCGTAGCGATATGTGATGATGTAACCCGACACCGTACATTTTGCTGTTGCGGTATAGGAGCCGCAATCGGAGCGCGGATACTGGTTCTTGTCCGTAGACGCATCGCTTGGAGCCTTCGTCAATGTACCTTTACGGTTAGCATAGACGATAGTGGTGTTCTTCACGATATTGTCCATATCGGTAGAAGACAGGTTTCCGGAAACGCTGATGGAAGCTTCATCGGGGTTGCCATCATACAGCTTATTGGCTGCAGTGATAGTAATGGTTACATGCTGTTCCTCAATACCGGAATCGGGGTCGGTATCTTCGTATGCGGTATCGAAAGCATTCTTGCCGTTACGAGAGAAACGAGAAACAGAGGATTTGACCAGCTCAATGCTGGAATTACCAGCCTGTTCAGAACCGGAACCGCCGCCATCATTGATGATGTTGACTTCCAAGACCTGAACCTTGTGTCCACCTGCGTCGGTCAGAGTAGTACCAACGCCTGCAGCCCAGCTCAAACCGCCATTGCCGTCGCGCTTACAGCTGCCCCAGCCATCTGCATTGGCAAGCTTAGAGGATTCGTTGGCGTAGCCGCCATACCAGCCGCCGCCGCCACCGCCAGGGCCTTCAACACCGACCTCAGAAGAACCATCGGTAATACCGCCGAGGAACATAGAGAAGTCGCCGCCAGACATACCCTGACCGAACGGGCCGCCGCCGCCGAGCAAGCCGCCCCAGACATGCAGGACGCCGTTGTTATCGGAACCGCCAGTAGCATCGCAAGCGCCGTGCTGGTTAGCACCACCACCGCCTGCAACAGCCAGAACATACTTCTTAGCCGTGTTTTCATCGCCGTACTCAGCCAAACGACCTGTGCCGATGATGCCGACAGCCACGGTAGTAGCACCGCCGCCAGAAGCACCCTTCAAGCTCCAGTGAGCGTAGCGCTCCTGCATCATGATACCGCCGTTACCACCGCCGTTGTAGCCGCCCTGAACGACGACTTTAGCGTTGGCATCGGGGCTCGATGCGCCGTTGACATAGTGGGTCGGGTCATGAGAACCAGCACCGCCGTTGACGAAATAGAGCGTCGCGCCCTTTTCCGCCTTGACGCGAATCGTGGTCTTGCCGCCAAGCGAAGTGCGTTCGGGAGACAGACCAAACTGGTTATCAGCGCCACCGCCTGCACCGTTCAGAGTGATGATATACTCACCGGTATACGGAGCAGTGTACATAGAATAGGGTTTCGAAGTGCTGTTGGGGTCGGAGTAGACCTGAGAAGAGGATGCACCGCTGTTCTGCTCATCAATGTAGAAATACACCTGGTCCATGTTGGCCTTTGTGGTCGGAGCATCATAGCAGATGTAGTAGATAGCATTGCGCCAGAACCATTCCCAAGTTTCCTTCGGAATCGTGTTGCCGCTCTTAGAACGGTAAGCGAAGCCTTGACGCTTGTTGACGAATTCATCATCCGTAACCTTTTCGAAGAGGTCCGTAAAGCACTTACCGTCAGAGTTGCGAATCTTGTTATCGATAACCACAGTGTCGCGGGAATCGATACCGGAGCGGTTATTTACGCCATTCCCCGCGATGAAGTAGGTTTCCATGTAACGCAGACCATTCGGAGCGATAATCGCCAGGTCTTTGTAGTTGTAAACCGCACCGCCGTTATTCAGAGCTGTGTTGATTTCGGAAATTTCATTCCGCAGGGTCGAAATGTCCTTTGCGCTGCCATTTGCAGTCGTAATAGTATTACGCTTCTTCGTAGCTTTGTTCGGAACATTGGCCTTAATGGAAATGTTGTAATCCAGAACCAGTTCAGCGCCGTAAGAGGACTGGCTGATATCCTTATACAGATGGTCTTCCGGATTGCTGGAGTTCACATCGCGGTCGAAGTTGTAAGCATCGGTAGCAGCAGTGGTATAGGGCTTCATATCGGCGCTATCCCAGTTCTGCATGTACTGAGCTTCAGCCTGGCAACGGAAATAGAAGTGCGTGTTACCGTAATCCATCGGGTTGGTAGCGTTATCAATGTACAGAGACACGATAGCGTTCCATTCCGCATAAGAACTGTTGTTCAGGTCCTTGGATTCAGTCGGGTACATTGCTTCCAGCTTAATGTAGCCGCTGAACTTATTGAATGCTTTGCCGCTGGACATGAAACTCTTTTCAAGTTCAGCCACTCGGCTGTTCAGCTTGCTGATGTTGCCAATCTTCTTGCCAACATCGCTGTACTTCAATGTGACGGCATCACCGACATCCTTGAACTGAGAGAGGCTGCCGCCGCCTGCCACATCACTGTACAACCACTTAATGGTGGGAGCACTGTCTTTATTACCGTAATAGGTAATCTTTGTGGTATAAATGGCCTTGTTATCACCTGCTGCGCCATAGGCTTTACCACCCTGGCCCAGTTTATCAGGATTGATAGCATCCAAAGGAATTTCCTTCGGGCTACGGCCATTATTCGGGTTGGAGGCCGGGGTTGTCCATGCAAGGTTGCCGTTGCTGGAATCGTAGTTATTCAGCAGCAGAGACTGAGCCTTCAATGGCGTCATCTCAATGGGCGGTGCATAGATGATAAGGTGACCGGTACGAGCCTGTGCAATATCGTTTGCCGTGGTAGTATCGGTGCTCATGGTATGCCCGGTAGACTTATAGGTGAAGACACAGCGAAAATCCGTGCCATCCCAATCCATCGCTGCATTCGAGAGTTCCAGCGTGACGGTGGTGTGCTTATTGAATGTAGATTTACCTGCATTCATCTTCGCATCACTGCCAGTGAAGGAATCAGGAACCCAGAAATCGGACGGATACCAGACACCGCCGCCCAAAGCATCGTTGTCATCAGTTTTCGTTACGTAACTGATTTTGTACTTAGAGGACGGGAACAGAGTAGAATCACTGCCAACGGCAACCCAGTTACCGCTTGCATCACGGTACTGAACCTCATAGGTCAGGCCATCTTCAACGCCCTTCCAGTAGAATGCATCGAAGGAGAAGGAAGTGCTGCCGCCAACGGAAATACGGCGGTCAAAAGCCTGCTCGATATACATCGGGCGGATTTCAACGTCAACATAACCGTTACGGCCATCTTCAGCCTTGTCCATGCTGGAATATACAGTACCACTCACGTTGTATTCGCACTTGAACTGAATACGGTTCGTGGTGTAATCCAACTTGGAGTAACTTACAGAGCTTGTCGTATAAGGCAAGTCGCTGTCCGTTGCTGCAGTGAACGTCAGGCTGTTAATCTTGCCGCTCACAGTGCCGTCAGAGGTATCGAAGGAAGTGCCAGGATTACCGATTTTCACCCAATCGCCAACCTGGTTGTCAACGGAGATGGTGCGGTAATACCAGGTAACATCGGAGGCTTTCAGCTGTTCATTGTAATACAGCTTACTGTCAACCGTCTTGTTGACCGGACCTTCCCAGTCCTTATAGTCTTCAATCGGGTCGGCAGTCGGGGTCATCAGCTGCAACGGATGGGTCTCAGTGTCGTTCCAGAAATGGTTCGGAACGTCAACTGTAATCATGCCAAACTGAGTGACCTTGTTGCCGCTCTTATCGATGACATCGGCACGCATCATACCAGTGGACGGCAGGTTCGAGATGACGTACTTGCTATCGCTGTTTACAACACAGTTATAGTCAACGCCATCAGAGCCATGAACAACAACCTTGTAACCGGTATAATCGGTCACGCCGTAAGAGGTCGGGAACAAAGCATTCAGGTCACCAACAACACGGGCAACACCAGTGATGCGAACATCCGGCTGATTGTCCAGCTTCAGAATCGGCAGCGTACCTTTGGTCATATCAGAACCAAGGTTCCAGCCGTTGTTCTTGCCGCTGGTATACATACCGTTTGCAGTCACGCTTGTGTTATCAAACACAGGCTGATTGTTGCTTGCGAGCTTGACCTTATAAACGTCTGCATTCCAGTGGCCGGAGAAGTTCTTGATGGGCTTCCAGCCTTCCGGCAGAGTCAGGTCATCCGTCAGCTGATAGCAGCCATTCAGCGGATACCAGAAAGTGCCGCCGTTCTGCAATGCGGCCAGGACCTGCTGTGCGTTGACAGAGGAAACACGAATCACGAAATGAACATCTTCCTGGCCATTCTGCTGTGCTGCACAAATCTCGCACTGTTTGCGCTGAGAGATGTACATGACAGTGTTGGCAAACAGAGCAGATTCATCACGAGTAGCTTGGTTATTCGGCAAATGACCAATCTGGTTCATCAGGAAGTTGCCAGTACCAGACAAGTAAAAGTTGCTTGTACCGAACCAGGACTGGCCAGTCTCTTCATCGGTAATTGTCTTGGTTGTCGGGTCCGGATTGTAACCGAACTCTGCACCAGTCACGTTACCGCCAGCGTAATCGACCCAGATAGGACCGAATGCAACCTGAGAGTTAGAGTGCGTCTTGGCGGCAGAAAGAGTAGACGGCAAGTCGTAGGGGAAGTTCGTGGGATTACGATACTTGACAGTGCTCTGAGCCTGAGAATTGGAGTAAGGCTTCAGTTTCACGCTCAGCTGGTCAGAACCGTACATGATACCAGCTTTACCATAGGAGCTGTGAGAGCCACCGGTGGAAAGAATCATCGAGATAGCATCGGTCGGAAGAACTGTGCCAGAATCAATGTTGCCACCGTTAGCGCCCATCAGAGCATTCATGTTCCAATGGCCATTGTCGATGTTAGGGACACTGTTCAGAACGTAATAGCGAGTGGAGATATCGTTTTTGTCGGGCCCGTATCGGCCGCCCTCGTAATAATCACGAGAACCCGGGTCGGTATAACCAGCCTCATGGGCATCGTACCAGGAACCAGCATAGGCATACATTGTATCGTGTCCGATACACATACCATAGCCCTGGCTCAGAAATGCCTTGATAGCATAATAGGCTTTACCGGAAAGGTCAGGCTCCTGGTTAACGCAGACACCCCAGCCGATAGAGTCAATGCGATAATTGCCCTCGGCGTCCATCATGAACTTGTCGGGGTTTTTATTGAAGGTCTCTACATTTACTGAAAGCACCGTAATGTGCTGGCTCATGTGAGAACCATCGTTGTTGCACAACCAACCATTATCGGTAATATAGTTGATGTAGTTTGCGTAGACACGACCAGCATCAGAAATCCAAGGATTCAGGAAAACAACAGCGTCCTTGTATTTTGTACCAGATGCACCAGTGCCATAGCTACCATTATTACGGAGTACAGCTGTGTACGCAGGAACACTAACTGCAGTACCAGTCAAATTCCAGTCGTTACTGTCGTTATGCGGGCGAAAATAGACGGTCTGTCCATACCACTCGGAGTTGACTTCCAGCTTGTCGCCATCTGTCAGGGGAAAGCCGTAATACTCACGCGTGGCACCAGTCGGAAATTTATTGTCGTCCAGAACGTTTGCAGTATAGACATTAGCGGTACTCCATGCACCGCCAATCTGTGTCCAATAACGGTCAGCAGTGGCTTTGTCGATTTTACCGGCATTGAACCATTCGGTTACCTGGTCGTACATGTTCTTGGTGATGTACTCGTAGTTGCTGTCCAGGCCAGTAATCCACTGGTTGTCAGAGGAAATGGCAACGCCGCCAGTAGCACGAGCAGAGAAAGTATCCGCCAGCATAGCCACTGTTGCAGGCATACGCCGAACAGCGATATCGCTGCTGTTTTCGTCTTCAGGCAGGCTGATGCTGAACTGAACTGTCTGGAGAATAATATCTCCAGTCTTATCTTCTTCAGTCAGTTCATTGCCCAAATCTTCGAGAGCCTTGAAGTTTTCTTCGCGGTATGCTTCATCCGTTACCGTGATGCGGCAGCGATAGGTAGCGAACAGGTCATCTTCCGTTACTTCAAAAGTATAGGTAGATTCTGTTGCACCTTCGATATCCTGCCAATCATTTTTCAGATTTGCAGTGCTTTCATCGGAAAATTCCCACTTGCCTTCGTCATTGACGCGGGCAGTGTAGGTGTTTTCCTCGTTGGATGCGTAGATTTCAGTGGTTCCATCCTCAGCCATGCCAGCGGAAATGCTGTAACCGTCCAGCACAAAGTTCGGTGTATGCCACGCAACCTGCACATCGCTGCTATCAGCGCCAATGTCGTCAAGGGCATCAACAATCGCGAAATACATCTCGCAGCCTTGCCAGACATAGTCGGGACGCTCTTCAAGGACGGTGTGCTCTGTGGTATCTTCGATAACGAAGTTGTACCAGGTAGGCTCGTCCTCTTCGTAGTTGTAGAGAGCCAACGCCGTATCAACAGCAAAGTTCTGCTTGCGCTGCCACTGATAGGTGACGGATACATCGTCACGATTCAGCAGAGCATCCAGAGTGATAGAATCGCCAACATTCGCAGTCAGTTTATCGCCGTATTCCGGCGTTACTGTCTGCAAACCGACGAAAGTGGGTTCTGCAGTTTCAGGAGTAGAGACTTCTGTGTCGTTGGCATCCGATTCAGAAGTCTCTTCCCCATCCACCACATCAGACGTTGCATCCTGAGTAGTTTCATCGTTAGAGTTGGCATCCTCATACGATTCATGCGTCAGGTCCACAACATCCGTGATAGTCGGCGCGGAAGTGGCATCAGAGGAGTCGGCATCATTTGAACTACCGGAATCCACCGCATCTGCCTCTTCCGCAGCCGGGGCATCCGTAACATCGGTCGAAACAGAGGTGCTGTCTCCGGTTTCGTCTGCGAACGCAAGTGCGGTCGTGGACATCATCGAAAACAGCATGCTGGCGGCCAATGCTACGGAGGTCACTTTTTGCATAATTTTCTGCATAATGCGATTTCCTTTCTGTACAGCGGCGTTTTTACAGGCACTTTGGCTGAGCGCCACGCTTCAACGCCCCTGCACGCATTGCTTTTTGCTTCCGTACATTTTCTATCATATGCGATTCGCAAGCCTTGGCAATAAGCCCGAAAAACAAATTTTGCAGAAAGCGAAAAGTAACTTTTCAACGACACAAATAACAAAAAAGAAGCCGAACCATTATGGAACGGCTTCTTTATCACATATTTGGGTTTGTGCAATTACGACAACATGGTGAGGAAAGCTTGTGAAGACTACCAGTCAAATATATGGTATATTATTTGCAAGAAGTCTTTGAAAGTCTCAGGTATAAGCGTTGCTGTTAGCTCTTTTTCTGGGAGGCAAAATGTAGAATATCATTTTCCCGTCTTTTGCTTCCCACGCTTGAACTTGCTTTCGCGCATAAGGCAGGAATTTATTGTAGTCATCAACATCATCAATCGCGTATGTTCTATCGTGGACGCGGTCAACAAGCACTTCACCTGTTTTAATGTTGACAATGGCATAGTCGGTGTACGGGTCCGTACAGCAGAAATTGTCCAGCAAATCGTGCAAAGTTATCATAATAGTCACCTCAAATTACAAAGGAGTTGTTAATCTATGGCAAAGTACACAGAGGCGTTCTGCGTCACCACAGGCAGCATGATTTCTATCATGCAGATGCGTAGTGAGTACAATCACGACCCCGCCATTTATGAAAAGGTCTACAAGGGGCACTTGTTCTGCCCTGGCTGCCAGGCTGTCCCACTAACAGTAGTTCATACGAACGGGCAACTCTATTATCGTGGGCACCCACATGAGGAGCACGCCGATGGCTGTTGGTACGCATTGGATGAGAGAGTTGTGAAGAGCGTTACTGAAATTAACGGCGATAGTGAGGAGCAAGCTCTTTCTCAGCTTGACTCGCTCTTACGTGCCACATTTAATGGCAATCAGCAAGCTGCCAATGCAAGGGCTGCAAACCGCAATGCAAACAGAAGCAATGCTCCTGTTGTGCATCAGCAGCAAGAGGCCCGCAGGCGTCTCCCTCAGTGCCGTATTGAAGACTTGCCTGTGCGGTTAGCAACAAATGATAGACCCCAAGAAATTAGCATTTATTATGGCAAAGTGCTTTGCGAGATTATTGACGTGAAGAGCTCCTACAACAAGACCGACATCAAAGTATTAGTAATAAAAGATGCTGCGACAAAGAAAATTATCATGGGGCTGACAATATCCTTGGCTGTATGGGGACATCTTACGACCGGAGTGCAAGCATTACTGCAATCGACCCAGCAACCTATTCACATTGCGTTCCTCGGTGGGCCTTCGGCGTTGCAAATTCAAGGGATGAAGCTTCCTCATACGTGCTACCTTAGAAAGTCCACTTACTTGCAGGTCTTAGAAGACTGAGCTACTAACGCAACAAAACGCGTTCCATCTGTTTCCACATACCAATCCGCCAAGGTGAGTTCTCCAAGCGTTACATCCGCATCTTTGACAACACCATCAAACAGTGGAATATCAAACCCATATCCCTCAGCAATGACAATCTTCTGAGTAGCAGGGTCTTTAGCCGTTGCAATAAGTTCTTTTAGTTTTATGGGTTTCATCGATTCACCTTCTTCGCCTTTAATTTTAATGGTATCGCACATTTTGGCAAAGGTGTTATAATACACAGATGTTATTCTTTAAAAAAGAAAACTCGTAGCAAGAAGACTTGTTGCTTCTATACTACGAGTTTCTATATTACCAATTACAGAATTTTGGTACTATTAGCACCAACCAACTGCGTGTTCTTCCGGAGGGCAACCATTGTCGGTGGGAGTGGAAATTACAGGGCCAGTCGCGACACTCTCATCGAAAGAAGTCCATTCGACCGTCAGTTTACTTGCTGCTTTAGCGAGCTTTTCGTCAGTTTCAGCGCTTTCACCGGTTGCAGCAGTCTCGGGGGTCACGGCCGGAGCATCGTCGGTGCCGTACACAACAGGCAGGGCAATACTTTCACCCTTCTCCATCATCGCAGACTCCGGAACCGCGATGTTCGTGATTTTCACGCCGCACCCTACCAGGCTGAGCGCCATCGCAGCGGCTGCTACCACTGCTAAAATGATAGTCTTACGTTTCATATCTCGCACTCAAAAAATAGCGGTAGGTCACCCTACCGCTATTTGTATTAGTCAATTTTACAGCAACGAAGAGTTAGAGGCAATCGCCTTCCGGAGGACATGCATTGTCGGTGGGAGTGGAAATTACAGGGCCACCCCATTCCCAACCATCGCTGCCATTAGGCTTGTTTTCCGTACTGCCGCTATCCCCACCGCTCGGCTGAGACGGTTCAGGGTTGCTCGGCTGAGGGTCAGGCTGCGCAGGAGCCGGGGCAGCAGGCTCCGGATTGCTGGGCTGTACCGGCGTAGCGGGAGCAGACGGCGTAACGGGTGTAGGATTAGTCGGCGTCACAGCAGCGCTGTTGCTGGAACTGCTGCTATAAGTCTTGTTGCTGGTCGTGACCTTCTTCGGCTGTTCAACCGTCACTTCGTAGTTGGCACTTTCCTCACCGGCAGTTGCGGTGATGGTTGCATTCCCGGAGGAAACGGCAGTTACCTTCCCATTGGAATCGACGGTAGCGACCTTCTCGTTGCTGGACGACCACTCGATGGTAGTTTCGGCAGCAACCTCTTCGGGAGCAACTGTCGCCTTAATGGTGTGAGAGTTACCGACCGTCAACTTGCCTTCGTTGGAATCGAGCGTGATGCTTTCAACCTCATAGAATGCTTTCACATGAGTCGTCTTCTCGGTGACCTTTTCGCCATTCTGCATGAGGGTGGTGGTGATGTCGCATTCACCAGGCTGCAAGACCTGAACCCTGCCGTCTTTATCGACGGTGGCCACCGCCTCATCAGTAGAAGCGTAACTAACCTTCACATCGGTGGCATCAGCCGGGCTTACAGTTGCCTCGACAGTGGTTTCGTTTCCATCGTTGAGCTTGACGTCAAGGTTGTCGGGAACGGTGATGTCTTTCGCGGCCACTTTAACCGTAACCTTGCAGACAGCACTCATCTCAGAATCCGTGACGCTTGCAGTGATGTCAGCTTCACCTGCAGAGACAGCAACCACCATGCCAGTCGCATCAACAGTCGCAACACTCTCATCGGAAGAAGTCCATGCGACCGTCAGTTTACTTGCTGCTTTAGCGAGCTTTTCGTCAGTTTCAGCGCTTTCACCGGTTGCAGCAGTCTCGGGGGTCACGGCCGGAGCATCGTCGGTGCCGTACACAACGGGCAGGGTAATACTTTCACCCTTCTCCATCGTTGCACGCTCCGGAACCGCGATGTTCGTGATTTTCACGCCACACCCTACCAGGGTAATCGCCATCGCAGCGGCTGCTACCACTGCTAAAATGATAGTCTTACGTTTCATATTCATTCAGTTTCTCCTTTACATCCCGGCGTCTAGTGCCGGGGCCACATTAGACTAATAGGTTCGACGTCAGCCCTACGCAGCTTTGGATTTCGTCATCGACGATGCTGTGGACTCTTTTGCCGCCTATCCTTCTGTACAATTGCATAATACCATCTATGTAGTAATCACACAATACGAACCCCGAAAAGTTCACAGATTGTTAATGTGGTCTATCGAATACCTTTATTTTACCGACACTGTTTTGCAATGTCAATTACATGGTTAACAAAAAGCAATAAATGCTTTTATTGATTATGACGAAAAAAACAGCGTCCGATACAATACCAAATAAATCCATAGAGGTTCATAGAGGGACGGTTCTTCATGCAAAAAAGAAAGCGTACAGACCGGTATAGCCTATACGCTGTTATAATGATAGAAATGTAATTGTATCAGGTTATTTCCGTCCTGCCTTACGAACAGGGTGCATCACTCGCATTTCAAACTTTCAAGGAAAGAAATTGCTTCTTGTACAGTAGAAAACGTTCTGCAATTCTTACACAGCCAGAGATTGCGCTCGTCTGTATCCTCCAGACCGGGCATTCCTTCTTTTAAGAGATTCTGCAGTATGATTCCAGCATTCTTAACTGCTGTTGGATAATGTTGGGCAATGCGTGCCGTAGCGATATAGTTCCCCTTCTTGTAAGTAGGTTCTTCTTTTATGACTTGTCGCAGCATTTGTTCTTTTTCTGGAACGGTCAATACCGGAGGGGCAAACAACCTGTAATGAAGCATCAACCAATACTCGATGCATCCAGTTGTCATTAACAGACGAACTCTAATCTGTGGCTTTTTCCGAAGACGTCGCAAACGCTTGATGATTTCCAGTCGTTTGCTCCAGTTATCTATGTCTTTTTCTTCTACATCAAAGAAAAACCATATCTCATCGATTACATCCGCATAGTCACGGTACTTTGGGTCCTTTTTGAAGCGGCTATCCGCATCGTCAAACAAGCCAGTTGATGACGGTCGCTTAAATACAGCTACATTCTGAAATTTGCATTTCAGAAAATCAGTGTATGCCTGTTCACTTTCTCCTTCGCAGAAAACGCAGATGCTGACTTTGGACTTCTTTAGCTTGCGAGCCATTATTCAACCTCCTCAATTTCGACATTGGGAGTCGCGCCATATTTTCCGAGGAGATAGCCCTTGCGGACATTTTCGGTCGTACGAGTGGAAAAATCGCTGATACTGTAGAGTTCCGAAGCGCCATCATCTTTATTCTTATCCACAAAATACAATTGGTCCTTACGAAGCAGCTCCATACTCAACAGGTCGGTGTTGTGTGTCGTAAAGACAATTTGTGCCCCATTAGGGTTTGTCTTTTTGCTCTGGAATTTGGCAACAATAAACTCTACCAGAGCAGGATGCAGTTCTTTTTCGATTTCATCTACCAGCAAAAGGCCACCCTTTAACAATACAGACTCAATCGCGGGAGCAATAGCCATCAGCTTTCTTGTGCCATCAGACTCATCTGCCAGTTCCATCGAAAACATATGGCTTGTTCCGTCTTTGTTTTGGCCTTGATGCATAGAAGTTGCGTTAACCTGCCCCATCTTGAGGTGTGTTTCCGAATTATTAGAGGTTTCAGAAAGCACGTGCATGAACTGTACAAGTGCAGCTTTAACCTCTTCGGGAATGTTTGCAGGCAAATCAGCTTCTTCGTTAATTTCTTTACTATTGATTTCGAATTTCATATCTTCGATACCAACATCTGCAGCCTTCGCATAATCGGAAATTGCTTTCAGCATATTAGAGTCGTTCGAATATTCAAGCAGCTGCCGGGGAATATCCGAATAGTCTCTTGAAAAATAGATTTTCTCCCGGAACCAAGTCATAGCTTTGGAGCAGGCAACGTCATTCATGGTACATGCTACAGAGAAGAACAGTTGATTTTCGGCAACGACCTGACTAATCAGCTTTCTACGAGCCTTCTCTTCGGTAAAGGTGAATTCCTGTCCTTCTCTAGCAAAAACCAGTGCCTTCTGCCCTTTCGGTGCATGATACAACGACTCAGCATATATCTTTTCTTTTGTGGCAGAAAAGGCATACCAATACCTGATTCCATCCAAGGTATATACAAACGAAAACTCTGTCGGCTCAGATGCCGAGTAGTCATTCAATGCAAACGGAACAACGGGGATAGCTGCTTTCTCATGCTGTGTCTTTTGTGCGTTTCTGATGAATTGAACCGCAAGCCAAAAAGCTCGGATAACATTGCTCTTACCGCCACCGTTCTTTCCGTATATGGCAGCACCCGGCAGAATCCGCATCCCGCCATATGGGATAAGTACACTTTTCAACGTACTTGCTCCCGTAGCTTCCATCGAAAGAGTCGCTTCGTCTCGAAAAGACCGATAATTTTTCACAGTAAACTCAATCAGCACAATACCACTCCCTTCCTTCTAATAGTATACCCTGCGAATTAAAGAAATTCAATCGAATTTATCAAAATTCATGATTTTTTGTTCCTAATTTAGTGTAAACAAATCGATACAGAAAATCATATTAAATTTTAGCAAGCAAAAAATGCCCCACCAGGCAACTGGCAGGGCAGTGAGAACGCAATCAACCAATATTTAGGTTTGCTTTAAGTGCTTCTTGCAACACCCCGGAGAAGTTGATGTCTGCTCGCTCAGCCATATCATTCAGACAGCTTGGAATCGACAGAGTTTTCTTGGCGGCCTTGTTGCGAATCCTCCCACGACTAAAGTCACGAGAATGCGGCGGCCAAATTATTCAACATTTTCACTATTCTCCTCTTCTGATACAGCTTCTTCGCTACTGTCTGTACTTTCCTCTGTGGTTTTTTCTGTTTCACTCTTCTTGCTCAATCGTCTACCCACCAGAACAAGGCGGCCGTTGTTGATGCTGTAATCACAAGTCACCAAGAAGAGGTACTTGTCCTTTTCGAGGTTAAAGGATTCCCCTCTAAAGATAGACGCACGGTCTGCAATCGTGTTGAGCATGTCGGCAGTCTGCTCTTCGTCCAGAACGTTGTTCCAGGCTTGAAGGTCGATAAAATCAGGGGCTGTACTGTATCCGGGTAAAACCAAGAGCGCAAAAATCTGATAGTACTCTTTGCCCTTCTCACTTTCCCAGCAAACCGTTCCGTTATTATCAAAGAACTCTTCATCCTCGAATTTGTCCAGAGTCCCGAACATGGTCCCGTCATTCATCTTGTGACCATAGATGATAAGGTTGCCATCCTGAGTCAAATCAGTGGTTTCATCGAGGAACAGTGTCCCCGCTTCAGCGTGTTCGCCATTGATGTTGGTACGCAGGTAGGTTTCGTTTGTTTCACCCTGCACGACTGGTTCGGAGATTTGTGTTCCGTAAATCGTAAGCCAACCTTTATAGTCGGAATTGATATCCAACATTCCCTTAGACCAATCCGTGTTATCTTCTTCGGTTTCTGCTTCCTGGCGCATCTCAACCAGCTGAACATTGAGGTTCTGCGTTTCTTTTGTTTGCTTTGCATTTTGAAACAACAGATAGCTGATTCCAAGCACAGCTAGAAGTGCAACGATGCTGATAAGCCGGAAGATACCCCCAACAACCAGTCGGAGAACCCCGACCCAAGTCAGTTTTGTTTTGTTATCTGTATGCATTTGTACACCCCACAACGGCGCAAATTACGATATTGTCTATTTTTATTGTATGAGAATCGCACAATCCGGCAACTAACCACTGACCATCATACCAATTCTAAATTACAATATATTTTCTAAATTCCTAATATTTCTTACATTCGTTGTACCTATCGCGAATATGTTGACCTCAAATATGTGTCATGATATAATGAAAACAACACAACGCCAACAGAAGTCCAACAAAAAGGAGTGTTTGAGATGAAAGGGTTAAGGCGTTTACTTTTGGTTGCAGCAGCAACCGCAGGACTTGTACTGTCACTCACCGGCTGTTCTAAGACTGTTGATTTCCTGCAATATGCGGATGTCACATTCGATGGGTTGAATGGTCAGGCAACTGCAACCGTCAATGTCGATTACAATAAAATCGGAACGGATGTTTTCGGCAAAGGCAAGAGTCAAACTGACATGGATGAAGCTCGCACGGAAACGGCCATGATGGGCGAAGTGAACTACGAGGTCACGCCATCCGAGAACCTGTCAAACGGCGATACCGTTACCCTGAGCGTTGAGGTTTCCGATTACTTTCAAAAAGAGAACAAAGTAACCGCCAAAGCAGCAAGCAAGGAAATCACAGTATCGGGTTTGAAAGAGCCCGAGATGATTGACCCGTTCGATGAGTCGATGTTTGCAACAGTATTTAGCGGAGATACCGAAACCGGGAAAGTCACATTCAAAATCACTGGCACCCTTCCTGATTTGACGTTTTCCTTAACAAATGGCGCACCTTCTGATAGTCCATATTCGATGCTGAATTACTACACGGATGACACTGATAAGAGCAAAGATTATAGTGAAGATGATACCGTCACACTCCATGTTCAGGTAAAAGCTCTCACGAATTTCTCCGAAGAATATGCGCTTTCCCGCGACACGATTGAAATCCCCGTTAAAGGGGCTGCCAAATACATCCGTTCTGCCGATGAGGTGACAACTGAGGTCCTTGATGTTATCAAGCCCATTGCAGCCGCAAGACTCGAAGACAGTTCCAGCTACAATGTTGATAGAACGTCTGTATTTGATGCTGACCAGAACGGGGTTGCTTTCGCAAGAACCAATATCGGTGAACCTCGCTGGCTTAATACTGGATACCTGATTTCCTGGAAAGATGGCGAAGAGAACTTCTCCAAAGAATACAACGATTTGTTTGTCCCGTATGAAGTCGATTACGAAAAGGATGGGTCAGATGAAACCGGCACCGCAGTTCTCGGCTTCTGGATTAAGAATGTTATCATCGATGAAAACGGTGAGGTCGATGTAGACGGCCATGCATATAGCATCACGATGACAGCATATGACAGTCTGGAAGCATTTAAGAAGAACGAAGTTGACCGTTACTCGAACGAATACGATATTTATGAATTCCCGGTAAACTGGTAATAAGCCTCCTAATATAAAGAAAAGCCCCGATGCATTTCAGCACCGGGGCTCTTCTTATGCGTTTTTCAGTTCCGCAGTCTTCTTAGGTTTACGGCGTCCACCCTTGCAAGCAACAGCCACGCCATCGCTCACAAGATAGCAGCCACCCGCTACCAGCAGGGCCTGGAGCAGGGATTCTTGAGGAATGCCGGTATCACCCATCTTAGGAACATCCTTTTTAATAGGAGGAACCGTTTCGGGAATGTCAGGCGCAAGATACAAATTGAATTTTGTACCCATATTCGGCTTCTCATCGTAAGCCTTATCGGTTTCTTCAGAGACCATAGCCTTGTCAACCGTGCCATGCTCACCAGGATGCGGAGAATCGGCTGCAAAGCCAACGCCCAAACACATCGTTGCGGCCAGCGAGAAAGACGCGAGAACTTTCGCAAGCTGTTTCACGGGAATGCCTCCTTTGCAGCATCACAAGTTCCAAAAAAGCCCCGGGGCAAACCGAAGTCTGCACCGGGGCGAATCGTTAAGACAGCACAGAAATCGTAATCTTGGCAGCAGCAGTGCCAACCTCGATAGGATTCTCGGCATCGGTGGTATCATAAGCCGTGAAGGTAGCGGTGCAGTCATAAGAACCGGCAGCCAGGGCCTCGGACAGCTTATCTGTCTGGATGTGATAGTTGGGCTGGATAAGTCCACTGTTGTAGATTTCCTTGCCGCTATCATCCAGGGTGATGCTCACAACCTGAGCGTATTTATTGCCGGGAGCATTCTCGATTTCGAGAGTGCCTTCAGAATCGCCGGAATCAAACACCGGATTGACGTTGATGGAGATGGCCATTGTACCCTCTTCCACGACGCGGTTCAGCTCTTCCTGAATCTCTGCCTCGCTCTTGCCTTCGAGCTGGCCAAGCTGTGCAGCGACCGAATCTTCCAGGCGGTTGTCGGAAGCAGTAGCATTTTTATTGTGCCAGAAGAACAGACCCACGCACAGGAGAAGCAGGAGAATCACACAAATCGTAACGGTCCGATGCAGGAGCTTGTTACCACTCTTCTTCGAATTCTTTTCAGGGGTCGTCATTGTAGTTGCCATGATATTCAATTCCTTTCCGTCAATTTCTTGACTGAGCTGTTATTAACAAAAGTTGGCCGCCGAGCGGCAGGTCACTCGACAGCCAACCCTTACATTTGGGCTTGCTTTATATTAGGTCCGGAGACTCTATCAGCGGTTGCTGGAGACGCCGCCTGCGGTAGCAGTCTGAGTATCACCAGTCTCAAACATCGGGATGATGCTGTAGGTAACACGAACGACAGGAGTGCAACCAGCGTCGTTGACGTTGGAACCAGCAATCTTGGCGGTGGTAATCAGCGGCAGGGCCGGAGCATCGTCATGCTTGACAGCATCGGTGCCAGCGCCATCCTGAGCAACCTTGGCCTTTTCAGCACCAGCGATGAACCAGCCGTTCTCGGTGATGTCCAGAGGAGCGGAGCAGGTGGACAGGTCGATAGCAGAAGCGTTGTACATTGCAGAAGCAGGAGCAATGCTCATAGCGATTTCGCCGCGCTTCAAGGCGCTGTTGCTCATAGGCACAACACGCCAGGTGGCGGGCTCAGCCTGCAGCTCAGAAACCTTGATGGCCAGACCTTCACGCTTGGAGTTGTCGGTCTTGCTGTCGCCAACGGCGAAAGCCTTGCCGAAGTTGCACTGAGTATCGCCATCACCGATGATGAAGTCCTGAGACAGCTGATGGTTCTGGTCGATAGCCTTCACAGTCTGGCGCAGCTCGTCGCCGGTCAGAGTACCAGCGGCCTTGAAGTCCCACTCGCCATCGATGTAGATGACGTAGCACTCACCGGAAGCGTTGATATGCTCATCAGCCAGGGTCTTGTAGATAGCAGGCTGCTGCCAACCCTGAGTGGTGGAGGGGTCGCTGTACCAGTAGGTGTAGGTCTTGCTGGTGGCATCGTAAGCGATGGAGAACAGCTCGTCGTTGGAGTGGTCGGCATCGTAGATGCGGCTGTAATGGGTAACCTTCACGATATCGGCAATGTAGGTGCGGCTGTTCTTGTCGATGGTGGAGTAGTTACGCAGCTGGTAAGCATCCTTGGTCGGGGTAACAACGTTGCCGGTGGAACGGAAACCGTACATGCAGACGTACAGAGGAACAGTAGCCTTCATGTTGACATGGTTCACGGTAGCAACGGTGATATCGTACTCAACGCGGCCGTCATCGGTCTTCACGCCAGGATGCTCTTCCTCGGTCGGAGGAGTCTCGGGAGGAATCTGGGTGTCGTTGTCCAGGTAGATGTAGAACTGGGTGGACATCGTCGGGTCTTCGTTGGTGGCGGTGTCGGTGCCCTCAGCCTTGGTATCGTCAGAAACCTTAGCTTCATCAGCAGTGCCGTGGTTCCAGTTCACGCCACCCTGAGTCTGCTGGCAGTCAGAAATCTTGACGTAATGCATCTGGAAGGTGCCATCAGCCTTTTTGGTGGTATAAACGCCGTACTCTTCGCCATCGTTATACTGGCTGCCTGCAATATAAGCGGCAGGAACTGCAGTGTAGCCTTCGGCATCCTGGTCGGCATAGACAACGGAACCGTCGTCGTTCACCTTGTAGAAGGATTTGGCGCCGATGCGGTAAACGGGAGTGCTGTGCAGCATGGTCTCGTTATTGGGATGGTTGGCAATAGCAGTATTGTCAGTGGGCTGTTTGGTGTCTTCCATTGCGTAAGCGGTGATAGGAGCCATGCAGCTGGCGGCCATTGCCATACCCATCACAGCGCTTGCAACGCGCTTGTAACATTTCATTGGGGTAATCTCCTTTCAAATAGTGGATTCGAACTAGGCCATCTCTTTTGATTTCTTTGCTCCTGCATGCATCGGGTCAAAAGTCAAGCCCTGCATATCCGCGTCCTCTCGACGCTGACTGCATCAAAACACGATGTACTTGGCAGCAATGAGGGATTCATCGCTTCCCTCGCCTGACCATTCTTGCAACACCGCAAGGCCCGTCAGTCTACCATGTGATGACTTGATGACGCAGATATGCACCATGAGTTCGCCCTTATCAGGGAGCTCTTGGGCTTACTGCTCTGAGCCACTGATTTTATTATCTGCGACTCGCACACCCACGCAAGCACAAACATCATGTTTTTTTCGCATTTTTTTCACTTTTTTCAAAAAATTTTCTTGCCTTCGCGTTTTTTACCATATATTTGATGGCTTTACCACATTTTGTCATAGTCAATTCATAAATATATGGTATAATTTTCTCATAAAAAGTCGGAGGGAAATGATGGTTGCAGAGAAAAGGATTTACAGCACCACGGCATTGCAAAACTGCTATCGTGCATTGCGTTCCGCTCGCTGGAGTGTGAGACGTAAAGACGAGCATATGACCCGCTGCTGTGAAGTGCGTGAGCTGTATGCCAAGTGCCAGGTAAATTTGGGATGTGTTCTTTTTGACCCGGATATGTCTCCAGCCAAAGATTATCTCGACATGGTTAAAGACAAAAAGGTGACCAAAAGACGGTTAGACATCCAATTAAGAAATTGCAAGCGTTTTCTGCTGTATCAGTTTGATGAAATCGAAAAGGATATTGCCGACGCTTCTCTTGCAAAATCATCCTGACAAAGAAAAAGCTGCTCTCCGTTTTCAGGAGAACAGCTTCTTTTTTATTGATTTTCCTTGCCAAAAATCAGGTCATAAATGCCCGGAATGTCATAGGGGCTAATAATGCGCGGCGCAGGAGCATCCTTATCTGTCACCTTGAACTTTTCAGGTTCATCCGACACGATGACGCTTGCGTGCTTCCAGTCGTCGCCTTTCAGGAACTGTGCATAGCGCATACCGAGCATTTCCTTGATAGACAGGCTCTTCAGCTGCATCGCGTAGGTGCAGACTGCTACTGTAGGTGCATAGTCTGTCACAACATTCCGGCAAGACAAACGGAACTGAGCCACACTTTTATCCACCGTAATGACTTCACGGGTCATGAGGTCTATAACGACCATAACGAGCTGGTCAGAATCCGTAGTGAGAGCAAAGCGGTCCTTGACAGTCGCGGGTTCAAACTGCTCACCCGTCTTGCCATCCCGAACCATTACGCCGCAGAAAGCGTTCTCCATCTCAGAGAATTTCTCCCCAGAGTAGGATTTTACAGTGAGGGCGGCATAACGGAACCCGTTCTGAAAGCACTTCTTAATATCGAAATCTACATACTCAACGGCACCATTCTTACCGCTGCAGCGGCGGTCGCCGGAATGAACAGCGCCGAGCGTCCCATCCTTAGGGTTCGCGTAGTAGATGAACTTTGCCTTTTCCTCTCCGTAGAACACAACCGAGAGGTCCAGGTCGATGCCATTCCACAGGTTAGGGCCATCGTTTCCCTTCCAGTAAAGGAATGCACGGAGCACATTTCCGTCCGGCAGATTCGTGCGAGAGCCGCAGGCTGCAGCACGCATGGCGGAAGTGACCTGGCGGGGATTATCCGGAAAAATCAGTTTATTGCAATGACAGTTCGGGTCAATGTAGACGCTCTTCGGCTCAGTATCTTCTGCACGAAGGACCTGCCACAGCTGGTTAAAGATATCGCGGGCCACACGCTTGCAGATATCCTCAGACAAAGGTTCAATGTCCCGTTCCAGAGCTTTGCTGGCAGCGCCGTTTGCCTTGCCGGTTGCCAAATGCACAGGATTGTTGCGGTTTCGGAAATGGTTGATGAGCTGAACCAGCACACGCGGTTCGATGCTCTTGCACACCGAGATAAATCGGAACAGAACATTTTCCATCTGCTGTTCATCGGAGCAGTTGCGCAGCGCAAAGTCCAGGTTTCGGGCAAACATACCGGGCCGCATCATCAGGTGAGCGGAAAGCAGTTCAGCATTGACCGGTTTCTTCATAAGTTCTTGGAGCTTGGAGTTGTATGTCTCAATCTTAACGCCATTGCGAATCTTCGTAAAAATCTCATAATCTTCCTTGAAGATATAAGAGTAATCACCCGGATGCAGGCGTTCGCCCAATCGCTTGAACTCTTCGGGATGCAATGCAAAGCCCTCGTTCTTATCAGTGTGCTCCAGAAGTTCCAGCAGCTGACGACGTTCACCGCGCTTAAAGTTCCGGAATTTCGGGGTTTTCGAGAGACTCACATCCTGGTCGCTCATTGCAGCAGCTAGGCGCAATACATCGGTGGAACTCTTGAAGTCTTGAAAGCATGCCTGTTCCCGCCATTCGGGGCGGGAGATAATGCGGGACACATACAGACCAAGATTTTCCTTGCACGGGATATGCTTGTGTTTCATACGGTCCATCAATTCGGACGTAAAATTCACGTCGTGCATCAGCGTATCGAAAACGCAGGATGCCTCATCAGGAGACAAAGGAGAATGCCCGGTAATGCTCTGTACGGCATAGCGGTAGATTTCCTCCTCATCACACGCCGGAATCTGTTTCACAGCAGGAAGATGGCTGCGGTCCAATGTGGGACAGAATTTGACCGGGTCGAAATCCGGCCGCCATTCGCCGCAGGTCAGATAATTGAGGAAATTGACAACATACAGGTCCACAAGGTCGGCTTTCATCGCATCGTCCGGGAAATTCGGCCAGATGGGAGAAGTCTGAGAAATTGCCTTGCCATCCTCCGTGACACAGTCATACAGCGCAGACCAGGTCTTGAGGAAATCATTGTATTCGGCCTTGCAGCAGGCATCAAAGAGGTCTCGCGCCATAATATAGCCGTATTCCATCAATTTCATGTTCGCTGAACAGACATAGCGTTTCTCCACCGCTTTCTTCCCTTCTTGTGCGGGCATGGGTGGTACGATGCCGCGATGATGTGCAAACGTGACGCGGTTAAAATCATAAACAGTCAGCATTCAAATGACCTCCTAACAAAACAAAAATCCCGCGCCGAGAAAAACTCGACACGGGTGGATGAGACACGTAATAGATACGGAGAGCATATCCGCTAACGTGTTGAAGTCAGCAGCACAAAAAATGCGAGCCGACTTCCTTGTTCTTCTAGAAATGAAGGAAGCGGATATATAGCCGTATTGTTATGTTCTCGAGCCGTGACGGAGAGCGAAACCGCTGACATGATTTCATATTATCTTCAAGTAGAAGGAAGCGGTCTCATAGCCATACACGAAAATGCTCAAACTTTAGGTTCTTTGCTATCATTTGAGCCAGTAGATATATTGTACCACAATATATGGTATATTGCAATACCAAAACACAATATATTGTGTCTGCTTTTTATGCCGGAAACAAGATAGGCCATAGCTGCCGTGTTCAGAACGCACAACAAATACCTAGCAAAAAGCCGCCTACCCAAAAGGGCAAGCGGTATAAGATTTGTTGGCATTTATTGCACCAAGCATTCAAACGTCACTGTGCCAGTCCAGTCGCCAGGAGCAAGAACTGCGCTTACGGAATAGTCTGAACTCGTTCCGTCTCCGAGCATCTCAGTGCGATTCCATTCAACCTTTGGTGTAGCGATGGTCATAGGCACATCTACAGAGCCTTTCGCCTGCAGGGGCGTAGCAGTGGTTTTGACTTGAACAGTTCCCTTGAGAGGGATGTCGCCAGTTAAAGTCACCGAAATCGTGCCTGTCTTGATTCCTGTGCCATCAGTACCGCTCAGCGTGATTTCTTCCGGAACGGTCAATGTATAAAAGCTGTCCACTTCTGCTGTGACCTGTGTTGCTGTATCTTTGGAAGCACTTAGCCAGGCAACATCGTTAGAATCAGCATTCGAGGCAGGCGTATCTATCGTCATCGTCTCATCTGTATCGGGCACAGAGTCGTCGAAATCAGCAGATTCAGAGAACGCCAATACAGGACAGGCAACCATCAGCGCGGTAATTGCACTTGCTATAATAGATTTCAAGCGCATACATTCTCCTCCTTTCCCCAAAAAATTATTTATACGTTTTCTCACAGCTGAACGTTGCCGTGCCGGTCCAGTGTCCGGGGTCAAGCTCCGCAGAGACTTTGCAAGTTGCACTCGTTCCATCGTTCAGCAAATCTGCTCGGGACCACTCGCTTTTGGTCCGATTGGATACCGTGACAGCAGCGGTTTTGCCCGCAGTGTTGGTCATGGTTCCACCGTCCACAGATACCACAATTACCGCATTCTCCTCAACATCACCTTTCAAAGTCATGGTGATGTCAGCCGTATATGAGCCAGGGCCACTGTCAACGCCTGTCAGCTTAACAGTTTCGGGAACCGTAATCGTATAGACCGCCGTTGCGCTCGCAAGCAGCTGAGTGGAAGCCGTTTTCGGCAATCCTTTACCTGTAGAAGTAGCAGCGCCCATCGTACTCAGACAATTCGAGCACAGAGGCTTTCCGTTAATGGTCGTTGCATAGACATTTGCATCCGTAATTGCGGTATAAGTAGCGCTCTTATCCGACTCAACGCCTTTAATCGAGTTTACCTTGTTGTACGCCTCGAATGTTTTGGCGTCATCAGCGGCCGGGGTTGTCACAGTGAATTTCTGCCCACAGACCGAACATGTCCGTGTAGCGGTATCGGCAAATCCGAACGACACATTCAAAAGAAAAGGAGACAGCACTGCCAAAAGCATAGCAAAGCGCTTGATAGCCTTCATGTTCATCCCCTCCTTATGCTGCCGTAGATGTATCAGGTTGTGTGTTTTCTGAATCCGGAGTTTTAGTTTCGGCTTCATCCTCTTTGGTTTTTGCTTTGCTTTCAGCTTGCTCGGAATTTCCCTCAGACGAATCCGCACCAGTATCAGTGTTCTCTGTATCATTGGCTATCTCCGGTGCTTTTTCGCACAGTGCGCCAGCAAACATGTTCTCTTTGTTCGTCACGCTGCTGGTATCCCAGCCATCTGTCGGCGAAGCATCCGAGAGAGAAAGACAACCGGCAAAAGCTTCACTCATATCAGTTACTTTCGAGGTATCCCACTTCTCCATCCCGGCAATAGACTGCAAAGCCTCACACTGATAACACATCCTGTTCATCGTAGTGATGTTCGACGGGTTCCAGTTCTCTAATCCACCAATGCTGGTGAGCTTCTTCATTCCGGAAAAAGCAGATGCCGCAGAAGTCACCTGCGAAGTATCAACGTTCTGATACTCGATGTTTTCAATGTCGGCAAATGCCTCATTTTCATCAAAAGAAATGCTGTTTCCCTCACCAAAGACAAGTGTTCCGCCAGCCGAATTCGTGACGTAGAGCCGGTTCTCGCCTTCTTTTACAAAAGCCAGAATTGCACTGGAGCCGATTCCAGAGACATCAAATACTTTGGCCGATTCCGGGACCTGATAGCCGCCAAAGGAAATCGCCTTGATTTCAGTCCCGGATTCCTTGAGCTGCGTCATTGCCTGCGCCAGGTTTGAAACATTCATCGAAGCTGTCGGCGCAGGTGCCACGGTGCTGTCGGAATCCTCGTTCGGAAATTCATTATCGGACTCATCATCAGATGCGGTAGAAGTATCGTATGTCACGGTACGGTTATCGGAAGTGAAATTATAGCTGCTCAAAGCGCTGGAAGGGTTTCCGGCAATGGTAAGACCCATCTTGCTGCTCACGTAGGTAAAGCCCGTGGAAAAGCCCGGAGTCGGGAGATAAGCTGTCGCAAAAGTATCCGCGACCGTGATTTTCGAAAGACCCGTGCATCCATACATCATGCTGGAGAAATCCGTGACATTTTTGGTGTTAAAGCTGCTGAAATCAAGGCTTTTAAGTCCTGTGCATCCCTTGAACATGCTGTTCATCGTCGTGATTTTACTGGTATCCCAACGGCTGAGTCCAGTAATTGTAGTCAGTGACTTCATGTTATAGAATGCGTAAGCAGCGGATGTCACGCGAGTCGTGTCAACTGCATCAAAGTTAATGGTCTTGATATTGTCAAAAACCCTAGAAGTGTCAGACGCACCGCTTTTGAAGCAAATGCTGTTACCGGAAGCAAACGCCACCATATCACGGTTCGTATCTGTCACTCGAAGCTCTGTACCATTCTGAACGCCCCACCACCAGCCGCCGTACATCGTGGTCGGAACATACGCGACAATCGATTTGTCACCCTGGCCGGATACGTCATAGGTCGTTGCATTGCCCGGAACTGTATAATTGCCGAACGAAATAACGGTGATGTTTTTTCCCTGAGAGGAAAGAGTCGTCAATACAGAAGCAAGACGGCTCACATCCATCAACGGCATCTGCGCCTTGACGTTGATGATGTATTTGGACGAATAGATGACGCGAGTCCCGGTACTGTCATATGCGGTCTTCGTGATGTTCGCAGTTCCGATTGCCGAAGCGATAATATGGCCGTCCGAACTAATGGAAGCCACGGAGGGGTTATCGGATTCAAATACAATATGAGTTTTATCCTCATAAGCGGGAGAAAGCAATACAGAATTGTCTCCTACCTCAACTGTATAGGTATCTCCTACCGAAGCGTAAAACACCATATTGCCGGTCCATTCGCCTGGAGTGAGGTGCGCAGTCACGGAATAATCGGTTTGTGCAGTTTTCCCTTTTACAGCAGTTGCGTCCCATTCTGTTGCAGTGGTAGCAGTGGCGGTGCAGACAACATCGGTGCTGCCGTCGCGGTGCATGGTCGGAGCAGAGGTATTAAAAAATACTTTCTGGTTTGTCAGCAGTTTGCCCGTTGCCTTGATAGAAACGGTGTTAGCATAATCTCCAGTGCCACCGTTTTCATTGCTTAGTGTCACTGATTCGGGAACGGTAATGATGTACACTGATTCATCAACTTCACCGCCCGTGCCGCCTTTGTGTTCGCTGATAATACGTTCAACGCAATTTGTGCAGATAACGCCATCTGCGTTGCTGACAACGTACATATTTTTCAGGGCATATCGTTGAGTTGTGCTCGATGTTAGGCCCTCAACTTCTTCACAGTTGTAGAATTCAGTGTACTTCTGTGTGCCACCATATGTAGGCATAGGCGTTACCAATGCGCCGCACAGCACGCAGTTTTTGTAGCCCATGCCACCCCAGCTTGCAAATGCCATGGACACATTACATACCATGGCAAAAATCATAAATAGAAAACTCGCAGCCGCTTTTTTGATGTTCACAGATTTTCACATCCTTTCGAATTTGGCATTATGACATCGTGCAGGAAAATGTAGCTGTACCCTTCCAGCTGCCTGCTGTCAGTGTCGCGGAAACCACATAATTGCTTGTAGTTCCGCCATTCAGCAAGTCGGAGTATGACCAGACCGTTTTCGGTTTTGTCGTGAATGTCACGGGAGCCTTAGTCCCAGACGCATCGGTCATATCGGTCACTGTGGTAGTCACCGTCACTTTTTCGTTACTGCCAACGCTGCCTTTGAGATTTACCGGGATTGTACCCGTATAAGTACCGGACCCGTCCGTACTCTTCGACAATGCAACAGTTTCCGGCACCGTAATCGTATACCCGGAAGTCACATCGGCAACAAGCGCCGTTGTCGCAGTCTTATCCACTTCGGCCAGAGCAGTTCCGGTATTGAGACAAATCGCCAGAAGGGCTGCCAGAACTTTCTTTGATGTCTTCATGATAATGCCCTCCTCTGCATAGCGGCATGATTCAAAGATTTAAGCCAAAGTACAGGTAAAGGTCGCGGTTCCGGTCCAGCTGCCGGGGGTGAGGGATGCAGAAACAACATAGTTACTCGTGGTGCCATTGCCCTGCATGTCAGTCCGTGACCATTTTGTCTTGGGGGTAGACGTAAATGTAGCAGCAACGCTGTTTCCTGCTGTATCTTTCATCGTAGGCGCAGTTGCCGCAACCGTTACCGTTTGATTGGCTGCTACATCTCCCTTGATGTTGACAGCAATCGTACCCGTATACGTGCCGGTTCCTGTAGTCGTGCTGGTCAGCGCGATTTTTTCAGGGACAGTGACTGTATACCCAGACCCGACCTCTGCGGTAATCGCGGTAGATGCAGATTTACTCGTAGCGGCAAATGCGGGGGCTGTATTGATGCCAAGCATCATTACAAAGCTCAATGCCGCTGCTATAAGCTTTTTCATTTTCATATGTGAGAGCCTCCAGAATCTAATAAAAAAGGCGGCCAGCCTGCTTGTGAGGCCGACCGCTTTTCGGTTTTGTGCGGGATACCCCAGTTGCGTTATGGGGATTGATTATGCCAGAGCGCAGGAGAAGGTAGCAGTGCCTTCCCAAACACCAGGAGTCAGGACTGCAGACAGACCGTAGTTGTCAGTCGTGCCCTGGCCAGAAGTCTCCATACGGGTCCAGCTCTTCTTAGGAGTTCCGGTAAAGGAAGCCGTAACGTTCTTTGAACCAGAGCACTTCATGATAGGTGCAGTGGAAGTAACGGTCACGGACTGACCTTCACCGATGTCGCCCTTTACGTTGACGGGAATCGTACCAGTGTAGGTGCCACTCCCGCCTTTGTTGTTGGTCAGGGTAATGGATTCAGGGACAGTCAGGGTGTAGGACGGGGTAACAGTGGCATTAACCTTCGTGCTGCCGGAAGTTGCAGCAAAAGCGGAGGTTGCACACATAGTCGCGGCCATCGCACAAGCGAGGGCCATCGACATAGCTTTGGCGAGTTTCATCTTCAGAAACCTCTTTCGTTGATTGCGGACACAAAATCAGCCATGTGCAAGGCCATCAGCTGATTCGAGCCCTTGTCTTTTACTATTTATCTCCCTTGCGAGTTTACCAAAATGCGCTTGTCGCGCAATTCAGCCCAGTTAAGATACAACGGCCGTGACCGCAAACTCAGCGCCATTGCGCGGCTGTTGGTCATCTACACCGACAGTAGATACCGAGAACACCACAGCGTGCTCTCCTGCCCCGGTAATGTAATCCGATGCCTGCCAGGCGTATTTCTGGCCTGGAGCAATGTAATCGGATTCATAGAGCACTTCATCGTTCTCAAGAATCGTATATTTGAAGTAGACATGGTTGCTTTCCGGGTTCACCAGGTCCACGGTACTGTCAGGGCTCACATAGATGGTCGTGAATGCCGGGAATTCGATGAATCGCATCTCCTCGGAATCGGTTTTGCCGTTGTCCATCGTCCCGTCATACGCTTCGCCGTCAGCAATCACGATTTCGCTGCTTGCGGAGCTGGCATCGCTGCCGCTGCCATCAAGGGGCTTGTTCACCATTTTATAAAGGCTTGCAGTGATAAGGGCGACGAGCAGCACGAGAGCAGCAATCACCGCGATAATCAGAAGAAGAATCGGCTTTTCCTTCTCACGCACAATGCCAACGAGTTCCCCGGTTTCAAGCGGCAGGTATCCGAGAATATCACCGGAAACCTTTTCTCTCACGGAATACCGAGTATCCATATTGGCGTCTTTGAACTGCGCAAAATCGGCCCCGTTGTCATTGAACTCAACAAAGCCGTAATCGTTTGCTTTGTATTTTTTCTGGCCAGCATCGATGTAGCCGACAATCGTAATCGGCTTTCCATCAACCATCTTGGGCGGAATCGCCAACAGTGGCTTGGTCATATTTTCAAATTTGACGTTGGTTGCCGGAAAATCATCCGGAATTTCGGCAAGATAAAACTTAGTTGCCATGTTATAACCTCTTTCTTGATTGCTACTTTTTAGTGCCACTTTTAGGCTGCTGTCTTCATTATCTTTGATTCGCACGGATGGGCAAGTAAAAGAAAGCCTAAAAAGCAAAAAAATGATTTTTTGTGGAAGAACAACAAAAGAACAACAAAAAGGCAACAAAAAAGAGCCCCCGCACCACAGCAGGAGCTCGTAAGTTAGCGCAAATTATCGTATTTACTATATTTCTTGTCTTCTTTTTCGTCAGGCATGCTGAGCTGTTGGTCTCTGCCGTTTTCTTGCGGACCATCCCAGTTATCCTTTTCGCTATCGGTCTCTTCGGAATCTTCCAAATCTTTATTGGGTTTTGCCTTTCTGGAAGTAGACTTCTTCTTCTTGGGTTCAACGAACACATCAGACAAATCATAGGGTGAAACTGCGATTGCCGTTACCCCTTCATTCATTTCCGCCGCATGGTTCAGAATCCAAATAAGTTTTCTCCACTGCCATTCGACCATATCGGTTCCGAGCTTTGATACGATGACGAAAGCCTCAGCTTGTTTGGCCTTGACCATCGCCTGCAAGAGACACCCGTACAGATACGGGAACTGAATTTTCGAGCCGTACTTGTCGGCGGTTTCAGTACTGCAAATCATAATTGCCACAATCGTGTTCTCGTTATTGCCCGGACAGAATAGAACCTGACCGGGATACCGAAGCTGTTCTGGCAGCTTATGTAAGTACCACTCTTTTGCTTCCGGGAATCTCTTTGCAAATTTCTCAAGAGTCTTGGTATCCCAAGTCCCCTTGTCATTGCAAAAGCAGCAAATGATTCTGCGGCCCTTGATATCTCTGGGGATTGTCTCCCCTTTCATCAATGAAATTCTCATGTCAGGCATATTAGTCGAGCTCCGAACGATAATAGAGTTCAATGCCAAGACGCTCTTTTACGAGTTTCTTGATAAGTTCTGCACCATATCTCTGAACATTGATGCTCTGGCTGAAAGTCGGAACCGCAATATCGAGCCAGCTCAGCTTGCGCCTGTTGGCACCGACCAGCAGGCTCATGTCCTTTTCGAGCTGAGAATCAGCTTTCGGATACCAGAAAATGAAACCACAGTCAAAGCTGCCCTCCTCATTGAGATGAGCAGTTTCGATGTCTTTGATTTCGTTTTCGATTTCCGGAGTGCGCAGGAAAAGGCGAATCTGGGTTTCGACCTGCTTGACGCGGCTTTCCACTTCATCGATTCCCTTCTCGGCTCTCGCTTTCTGAACATTGTTCAGCAGCTGCGAGATTACGCCATCCGGGTTCAGATGCTTGCGTAGCCCTTCGATTTCCTTGTCTTCAATATCGTCTGCGATGACAGTATCGACATAGGAGGTATCGACCAGCGGGCTTTCAAACAGCGGAACCGCAGCGCCAAAGCCGTTCACGGAAAGCACTTTCTGATTCGTGCTAAAGCGTTTGAGTGTAGGACAATCAAGATTGACCCATTCCTGAACAAAGCTTTTTGCGCGGGACAAGTCCGTGCAGCGGCGTGTGGTGGTTGCGGAAGAATACTCGTACCAGACGACTTCCTTCTCGTTCGCATACCGAATGCTGCCAACGGGCGGATTCTTGAGGTCCTGGCCGCGAATCAGCTGAACATAATCAATCTGATTGGCTTTCAGAAATGCTTCAAGAACCCAAGGGCTGACGGCTACCATGTAGTCCTTTCCTTCTTCGTAGTTACCTGCAGGCTTGATACTGCGCATGTCTTTTTTGTATGCCTTGAGCGGCGTGCTCATAGGAGTCCAATCATCGTCAAAAGTCTTGACAAAGGCTTTGGGTCCATTGCTTGTGTTTGCAAATTTAATTTCAGCTTTCATAAATCAGGGCAAGGAGACCCGCGACTTTAGTCGTGGGAGGAATTGCCCGTTCACATCCTTTCTATTAGATAATTTGTTGCAGGCTCTAATAGCCGCAATTTTTTAAATGTTACACCTTTGGAAATACGCGTGCCGTCTAGCTTTTTGAGGGTAAAACTTCCCGATGCACGACGACCGGAAACGAAGCACTCTTGTCCTTCTTGTTGTTCAGGGCCGGGATGTTGCCTGCCGTTTTTAATGCCATCAGAACCAGATACCAAACTGAGGTTCAGCGTCATCCAGCAGCCAATTCTTCCAGTCACGGCAAGTCATCTTGCCAAAGGCTTCATGATTTCGCAGAATATAGCATAATAGCTGCGATTTCTGCGTTGCGCTCATGCCGTCAATGACATGTTGACGGTCATTTTTTCTGCCCCAAAAATCCACAGAGTTGCCAAGAGAATTGAGGTTTTTGAGAATGTATTGTTGTGTATCGTTGTCGGAATCCTCTTTATCGCAGATATACTCTACCATAAAGGGATAAAACTTTTGAACAGCTTCCTGAATGGTAGCTGCCGTAGTTGCGCCATGCGATACTGCCCAGCCACATTCCATGCCAGTCATTGGCAATGGAAACATGACATACATCTCATATCCATCAATCTCAATTTGACGATAATAAATACGATAAGGAGCGTTTTCGTTACAAAATACATTCCATTTCATCAAATTATGTGCGCAGGGTACACCGTCTATAGTCGCTTGCGACTTAGGCGGTGAGGAATGCGCTAACCAAGAGGCAATTTGAAGTGTACTCAGTTAGCACAAATACTCTGCTACTCCTTTCTTTAAATGATTAAGATATTTTTTCCCATGCAGAATGCATGGAATCTGTCGTCTTTACGATTTTAAGCTTTTTAAGGCTTGCAGATTTTTGACCATTTTTTTTTGCAGGTACTTTGAACTCTACATTTATGGCACCATTTTTATTGGTAAGGAGGCAAGAGCCTCCATGTCGCCGTCCGTATCCCACTTGATATTCTTGATAAGCATAGCTCACACCTCCGTGTTGCTTTCAGAAATAGCGCCGTCAATACTGGCAGCTTCAACGAGTCCACGAATGTATGTTTCTACCTTTTTGCCATAAGCCACATTGTCTAGATAATTCTCTACAACGCGAGCCGCATGTGCGCACCTGATTCGTTCATCATGGTCAAACTCTGTGCCGCCAAAGGGAATGAAGAAACAAAGCTCATGACCATCCTTATCTGTATTTTGGCCAACCAAAATTCTGAGGTCGGGGCAGTTCGAACAATGTTCCGTCTTGTTAAGTGAGGCATGGATATCATTCCCCATTATCTGTGCCAGACACGGCAAGGCAGCGCCGAACAGGTTCATGATGATTTCGTCTGGAATCTCACAGTTGAGATTAGAGAAAGTCTCCGATACCCAGTCCTTATCGTAGAGTACATCCAACAGCAAACCGCAGTGGCCGTTCAGGGTGACAACACGTTCTGAAACACCACTATCGGTGTTCAGCGCACTGTAAACGGCAGCCACGAACCGAGGAAGGTCCGATTCGGTCCGATACGTTAGGGCAGTATCTCCGGGAAGAGAAACAGCACCGTTATTGTCGGTCCAGTAGAAAATGTTTTCGATGTTGTTGAGATTCATAATGTTGAACATGGTATTTACCTCCTGTAATTTTTGATGCAAAAAGGCGGGCCTCCCGGTATGGGAAGTCCGCCTTCAAGCGAAATTATGAATTGTACGAACGCAAAACGCGCCTAGTAGATGGTATCTATCGTACAATTTTTATAATATCCTGTTCGCACATCTGCGCAAGTGCGGTAACTCAAAGAGTTTCGAAGAAGGCGTTTGCCAAATCCTCATCGGACAGGTTATTCAGGTATTCTTCGAGCACGCATTCGGCTTCCGACATATTTACGGGATAGCCGAGAAATTCTTCTACCGCCTCAGAGCCGCGAGCAAGCAGCGCATCAACGAGAATTTCGGTGCGGCATTCACGAATGGTCCGGTTCAGGTCTTTATCGGTGGTAGTACACCAGTAGTCCCCGTCGATATCACCGTGAGCTTCGATGGAATACAGAGCATCCAAAGCATTGTCAATATCATCGTCGTATTCATCGAGGATATCATCAATGCAGTGAACCTGATGCCAGTGTTCGCCGTCATCCAGCGAAACAAGGCGTTCAGAAATATCATCATTATCAGAAGGAGTCCCGGAAGCCTCAATGTCGAACACTTCACGGCTCTTTTGATTCACGCGGCATTGTGAAGCGAACGAAGCGCCGGACGAAAAGTTCGTTGCAAATTTCGCAACAATCACATCCGGTTCAGGGTCTTTGAGTGCTTCCTGGTATTCCGGCAATCCGCGATAGGCAACCCGCTTGGAGGTCCCATCTGGTTCCAGTTCATACACAGCTGAAATCACGTGCCCTTCATTGGCGAAATTCACGATTGCCCGGCACAGATTCAGCATCACGAAATGCTTATCGTTCAGGTCATGGGAGTCTCTGTCCGCCTGAACGGTAACGAGCTTGGACGAGCCGGTCATAGTCGAGATACGGTACAGATAATCGATGTTTTGCAGCTGATACATAGAGTCATTCTCCTTTTTGCTTATCAGAGGTGGTTGCGATTTTTTCTTCGGTTTGCTTCTGCCTTTTAGCCTGTACTGCCATACCAGCCTTATAGGCAGCATAGATGGTGAAAGCCATATACAACGTCATGACGTCATCCACCTGCCGGACCTGAATCTCACCGTAGGTGAGGATTTCCAGAAGCTTCCAGATGGTGGTGGAGCACATAACGAGCAGACACATGATAAATTTCCAGTCCATAAAATTCCTTTCGTTTTCAATCAGTCGTCATAGAACAGCCCCGGAATGATGATGTAGTCCTCAGCATGAGCTTCGATGTCTTTCAGCTGAAAACCGTTTGGGAAACACTTCCAGGAGTCGCCGTCATAAAACAGCTCACCGCATTCCGGGTTTGGATGGTTGTCGAACAGTTCAGCGGCGTAGCGAAGAAGATAAGATTCGTTGGAATCCATTTCAATGGAGCGCAGGCAGGTATACATCGGCTTTGTGATATCGATGCCTTCTGCTTTATGCTTCTGCAATGCTGCACTGAACTCAGCCATTGCCATGCACTGCGTGCGTTCCTTCATGGTTTTCGCCCACTCAATGAGTTTTTGCGGTTCGCGAAGGCCCAGGATAACATCCTCGTCTTCGATGTTTCCTGCAATCTCGGATGTTGGGTAAATATCGAGGAGAGGGTCGTCGAAAGATGTCAGACGAGACGCAAAGTTCTGAAGAAAAGTCTCAGGATTGTAGGGATTTTGCCCCATACACTTGTTCACGGTATCGATGTCGGTCTTGATTAGGCAGGTTGCGTTAAACATACAATTTTTCCTTTCTCTTGATTGATATTTGTTTTTTCGGAAATGGTTGACAGAAAGCTGTCGGCACTCCTTTCTTGCAAATAAAAAAGCAGGCCCACCGAATTGGTGAGTCTGCTAATTTAGCTGCAGAATATGAATTGTACGCATTGGGCCAAAAGGCTGTTATCTATCGTACAACTATTATTGTACTTGTTCCGCAAGGCGCTGCAACAAGAAAAGCCCTAATTAGATTCGGAATCGTCAAACACGCCGAGCAGCTGCTCCACGCTCGGAGCCAACAGATAATATCTGCAGCCATCCTGCTCAATCACGAAAACAATATCCCCAGACCCGGTTCGGGCAGTGCTGTTGTATTTGGCTTCAATGCCGGATGGCAGAATCACGGATTTATCAAGAGGTTTGGGTTCCTTGATAGCAGCCGAACTTGTGATAAATACCCTGCCCTGATTCGTTTCGATTTTGGCAAGAGCGTTATCTACTTCAATCATCGAATTGTTCTTAACTGGAACGCCAAAGATTGTGATGGTCGGTGCGACATCACAAAGAACCGCTCCATCCAAAAGCTGTTGTATCACTTTGGTTTGCTGCTGTTCTTCATTCACCTTGACAAGTGCCGTGACGACAAGGCTGGTATCCTCATTGATGTTCCTGGTTCCGGATATCAAGGCGGAATCATTTATCAGAAGAAAGTTGACGCCTTCTTCCTTGTGCCCATTCACAAGAGTCATATGATAGGCCCCAACGCAGGCCGTATGGTCTTGCGTCTGATACGATACCAGGCTCCTTTCACCGATGCTCTGTATCGGAATGCAGACCGTTGTATCATCCAAAGAGAGCGGCACACAGGAATTGAGAGTCAATTTGAGTCTTTCTTTGCTTGCAACAAAATTCATGTGCGGGTCACTTGCATCAAATGGAGTGATTTCTGCCGTTTCCGGCGTTGCTGGCAATAAATGAGATACAAACTCTGCAAATTCAGCCGTTTCCGGCGTCTGCTGTACCTTCTCCGCCAACTTTTCGTGCATTCTTTGAGCATCCCTGAACGCCCAGATGCTTGTGACAAAAATCAGCAGCATCGCCGCAATCATCAGCCCTTCAAGCTTTTCTCCGTTGTTTTTCATGGTTCTCCTCACCCGATTCCCCGCAAAAAATACTGATTCAGTTTCTAATGATACGAGCATCGCAAGAACTGGCAAGCAAAGTGCCAACACAAAAGCCACCCCCCGAAACGGGCAGATGGCTCAGTGAAAGATTGGTTCAGAACGTATTAACCCTGGAAGAATCCCTGCAGCGCTTCTACACTGGTTGCAAGAATTTTGATATTGCGGTTACTTACCGTAGAGACAAACGGGATATACCCGGTCTCTTTGTCCTGCACGTTCCCGTATCGAACGGTGAGTCCACCGGGAAGATTCAGAGTTTTAGAGAATACGTTTTTGTCATAATTGAAAGAGAAAGTCGATACCAAAACGGTGTTGTCATTCAGCTGCAGCTGCAAATAGCCATCGTCCGCTTCGATTACAACATCGTCTTTTACGGTTTCTCCAAACACGGTTGTCGCAGGAGCTGTATCGGTGATTACTGCATCAGCAAGCAGCTTTTCAATCACTGCCTCTTGTTCCGTCTCCTGCCCTTCTTCGGCTTCAGCAGCAACGGTCAAAGTCAATCCTTCTCCCATCGTCCTTGTCCCCGACAGGATTTCCTTGTCGTCGTTTTGGAAAGTCACAACGGAGTCTTCCGTATTCCCTTCCACCAACGCAATTTTGTAATCCCCGATTGCGGCAGTGGAATTACCGGAGCAATAGGTCGCCGTGCATCCGCCCTGCCCGGCAGCGGCGACAGGAATGCAGACAGTCACGTCGTCCAGCGTGACCGGAACATAGGAGCCGTCATCTGGAACAATGCCGCTTTTCGTCACGGTGAAGTTCAGCTCCGGCTCCAGAGTCTTTGCGGTTTCGGCTGTTGCAGCCGTCTCGGCAGTTTCAGCGGTTGCGCCATAGAACAGCAAAGGTTCCAGCCGCTCTTCATAATTCACCGTTTGCTGCAGCTCTGAAAGACTACGATTGATGCGGTTCGCGTCAACGATAGCGAAAATCAGCAATGCAGCAAGTGCTGCCATGAGAATCGCCGCAAGGCATGTCATCTTTTTATTATTCTTCTGCATAAAACTCAGCTCCAAAAAGTCAATGTGATATCGTGATAATTCGAACCGTTGCAGGTATACATGATGGTTCCGCTGCCTGTCGTAGCGCTCGACCCATCCTCATACAGCAAATCATAACCAGCGTTCACGCCGCGACAGATGCCGGTACATGTAAGCGTTTGTATCGAAGTTCCGCGATAAATATAAGCTTTCGTTCCAACCGAGCAACGCTTGATTTTCCAGAACCCCTGATTCCAGTGGTCCGCAACCAGCATATAGTTTTTGAACGGAAAATATGCAGCGCTGTCCTGTGCATCCGCTGCTGCCTGGCTGACGACTGCAAACAATGCCACATTGACTCCCACGGAAGGAATCACGAGTCGCCCATACATATTCGGTCTTCTCGCCATCTCTTCCAGAACCGCGTCATTCGACACCGATGCCGTAATGGACTTCTCTTTGATGTTTGCGTTGCAGAGAGACGCGAGTCGTTTTGCTTCCCCCGCTACATTCTCATTTGAGAACGAAGCAATCGCGATTTGCGTATCGGCTCTCGTTAGAGCGGCGGCCGCCGCCGCGTTCAGCGTTGGCTGTTCTTGTGCTGCCTGTATCGCTTCCGCATGAGTTGTCAGGATTCTTGCCGTGCTATCCAGCTGCCGGATTTCGAATTCCGTTTGCTTCAGCCCCAAAAAATTGAGGATTGCGAAAATAAATATCAGGAAATACCCGACTTTCATAAAATATAGCTTCAATGTGTTTATCCTTCTACCGTTGATTTTTTAGTTTCGTATCACTGTTCTTAATCATACGCAATTCGCACAGCTTGGCAACAAAAAACGCCCACCCAAAATGGGCAGGCGATGAGGCAAATTAACTATTTGGTTTTCATGATGCAAAGGCCGATATATTTTCTGCCATTGGGTGCCGTATACGGTTCAATCCCAACCTCAACATCCTGTGTGCCGGTTCCCTCTTTGTTCTGAATCGTAGCTTCGACGGTTTTCCCGGAAAGAAGAGCTTTGGCGACATCAGCATCCACATCAAGCTCATTGCTATACAGCTTCGATTCCTTCCAGAGCGCCGCGCCGCAAGACTTGTTCGTGCAGGTGAAGGCTTTTGCCGTCTCTGCCACAGGCTTTCCGCAGAACGGGCATTTTCCGACTTTGCTGCCAAATGACATGCTTGACTTATCAAATTCAATATGATAAGCAAGGCGGTCTCCTGAAAAGTCGCAAGTTAGTATGGAGTCGTATTTTTTGCCGGTCTTGGCGCTTATGCACCCTTTGAGCGGAGCTTTGCCTTTTGTGAGCAGAGCCTTTGCTGTTGTTTTGGTCATTTCTTTGCCGAGCGCTTCAAGGAACTTGTTCTTCTTCCAGATTGCGACCGGGCATCGTTTTCCATCAGAGTCTTTCCCGGTACATGCATAGGCAAGCTTTGTTTCCACAACATCCTTGCCGCATTTTGGGCACTGGCAGAGAACTGGATACTTGCTGCTGGCTCCCTGTGCAGCTGCAATCGTCACATCCTTTGACATGATGCTCTCAAGGGTCTGTTTGGTGTACTCCAAAACCTGAACGCGGGTCAGGTTTCCGTCCTTGATGGAGTGCAGCTGCTTGGAAAGGTTAACGGTCACGGGAACGTCCAAAACAATGCCGAGCTTATCCATGATATCGACCAGCTGGAATCCGGCAGGTTCACCGTAATACACGCCCTTTTTGAGGGAAATGTACCGGCTCTTGACACACCGGTCTACCGTGTCGGCGCGAGTTGCTTCGGTGCAGATGGTAGCGTCAGAAAGAATCTCTTTCCATTCGGCATCGGTATATTCGGTATCTTCTTTTTCAGCACCGCGCATCGGGGCGACCATCCAGTTATTGAGAGCCTCGACCGTATACCGTTTTGGCGGTGTCGTCATCTTTCCGACCAGCTGGAAATTGATGTTTACCGCATCACCCTTGTTGAGCTTCGGGAGCATCTTGTCGCCATTTGACGGTTTCTCAAATTTCCGCCATCCGGGAGTGACTTGCACATCGCCTTTCAGCGTGAAATCTTCATCGTAGCAATGAATGACAATCGTGGTCCGGTCCACGGTGCAATCCTCCGCACAGAAGACGGCACAGAATCGATTCAAGATACATTCAAAAACCGTTTTCTGTGCTCCAGCCAATGCTCCAGGCCATTTACCGGTCGGGGTGATAGCAGAGTGAGCCTCGATTTTACTGTCGTCATAAATCGATTTAAGGCCCGGCTTATTGACAAGGCCCGTAATTCCGTTCTGTGCTAAACCTTTGATGGCTGCGTCCACCTTGACGGTTTCATTCGTGGCAAGGTAGCTGCTGTTAGTACGCGGATAGGTGACGAATCCGCCTTCATAGAGTGCCTGCGTTGCGGCGAGAACATCTGCCGGAGACAGGGTCTTATCGGCCTTACAGGCGAAGCTCTGCAAGTCGCTCATCGAGAAGAGCTTACCTGGATTGACAGTCTTGCGTTCGGTCTTGACGCTCGTGACGGTCGCGCCAGCCTGGTTGAAGGCATCCGCCAACGTCTGAGCTTCGGCTTCATGGCCCTCCTCAAATGTCCGTTTACTTGTCAGTTCAATGACTTCACCGTTCGTCTTCTCTTTGCTGGATACAGCAGAATAAGGCTTCGGGACAAAATCTTGGATAGCCTTTTCCCGCTCAACGACATGGGCAACAATGGGACAGACGCAACGCCCGATGCGAATAAAAGCATTTGCTTTGATGGACGCATATCGGGTCAATTCAATTCCCAAGAGCCAGTCCATCTCGCTGCGGGTCTCTGCGGAGGAGGAAAAATCCGCATACCCGTCATTGGGTTTTGCTGTTTCAAACGCCTGCTTGACGGTCTTATTGGTCGTATCAGGCAGCCAAAGTCGATAGATAGGTTTCGGCTTTTTGAGGCCGTAATGGATGATTTCATCAACCAACCGCTGACCTTCCCGGTCAGGGTCTCCGGCATTATAAATCTTATCAACGTCTGTGCGGTTCATCAGGCTATTGATAGTTCGAATCAGGCCCTTGACATTGTCCTTCCCCTCGAACTTAAAATTCCAGTTATCGGGAAAGAACGGAAGTCGTTCCATCGTCCAGGAATGTTTTTTCCCCGGCTCATAATCCGGAAAATACGCATCCAGGTCAATGAGTTCGTACAGATGTCCAACGGAGGAAGCCACGATATAATTCTGGCTTTCCAGCCATGTATTCCGGTCTTTTCCCTGCCGTGTGAACTGTTCGTTCTTCCACCAGGTGAGTCCCGACGCAATGCTGCGTCCAAGCGAAGGCTTCTCAGCGATAACCAGTGTCTTTGCCATTGTCGTCCTCTCTAGTCTAAGCCATTGATGACTGTCTCATACCGGCTGACATCCTGTATCGGCCGCCCGTACAGCTTTTGACACCTCCCACGATTGAAATCGTGGGATTCCTGGGCGGCAGCTGCAAGGCTCATCACCATGCAGCATGCCAGGTAGCGAGTTATGCGGTTTCCCACAAAAAGCCACGGGTGTGGCTTTCCATGAGTATCCAGCCTTTGCAGGTTGACCAACACACTTGTCTGCGTTCCCAGCTTTTTGAGTGCATCCTCCTGTGAAGTTTCACCCCTTACGGGGCAGCTCTCTTACGAGGGACGTGTCGAGACCCCCGGAAAACTATTATTTTTAGAATCCAACGCTTGCAGGAAGATAGCTTTCAGCTTCCTGCAGGCGCTTTTTTGTATTTTCATGCATCTTCAAAAATGCAGGAAAAGCAGCTTTAAGAGCTTCGATATTGTATTTCAGGGTTTCTGTATCTATATGTTCAAGCAGAAAAGCGGAATACAGGTCACGCTGAACCACTTCTCCGCTGCTGAGATGTGCCATCCGTTCAGATAGTTTCTTCTTGGTATAGCTTTCATCCGTATGGTCAAACTGAGAGGCTTTCGTTTCAAAAGTATCTACCTTGATAACATTGCCGCCGTTGCGGACAGCTTTGTTTTTGACACCTTCCACGATTGAAATCGTGGGATTCCTGGGCGGCGCGGCAAGGTTCATCGCCAAACCGTGTCTGAAACAGCGAGTTATGCGGTTTCCCATCATACACTACGGGTGTAGCGCATGACGAGCATCCAGCCAAAATGGTTGACCAACATACTTGTCTGCATTCCCAGTTCTTTTAAGTGCATCCTCCGAAGGGAGTTTCACCTCTTGCGAGGCAGCTCTTTAATGAGGGAGTGTCGAGCCCCCAGAAAGTTATTGTTTAGAATCCAATGCTTGCAGGAAGAGAACTTCCAACCGCCTGCAAGCGCCGCTTTGTATTTTCGTGCATTTCTAAAAATGCAGGAAAAGCTGAATTAAGGGTTTCCATATTGTACTGCAAGGATTCGATATCTATATGTTCAAGCAGGAAGGCAGAATATAAGTCACGCTGGACTACTTCTCCGCTGCTGAGGTGTGCCATTCGTTCGGAAAGTCTCTTCTTGGTGTAGCTTTCATCAGTATGGTCAAATTGCGAGGCTTTTGTTTCAAAGGTGCTGACTTTGATAACGCTGCCGCCATAACGATTGGCTTTTTTGTTCAGGATGGAAATAAACATTGCGGGGGCGCAGCGGCTCAACGATTTGCCAAACCGCTTTTTCGTATGTGCCCTGCCGGTTTTAGCGTTAATTTTCGTTTTCTTGCTGCGTTTCTGCAAAGCCTTGTAGTCCATGTCTTCAACGATAAACTCATTACCGTGTTGCAGTAATTCATTGGCAAGGGTATTGTGCTCCATCTTACGGATATCAGCTAAGCGGCGGTTCATGTCCCGCAATTTTGCACGCAGACGATAGTAGTGTTTGCTATACTTCCAGTCGCGCTTTTGCTTTTGACCGTGCTTGCGCTTCAATCGTTTTATCGTGCCATCCGGATTATAATATTTCGGATTCGTGGCGCGACGGGAACGGTTCATTGCTCGCATGGTGCATGTAATTTCGTTCACAAGGCTTTTAGCTTGCGCTCTTGCCGATGGCGCGAGCACCCTCAAATCGCAGATATCATTGCTGCTGATGGCGAGCGTCTGTGTGCCAATATCAAGGCCCACACGGCCTTGATTGACGGGTTGCCTCATGACGCCGTTGCTATCGCATTTGACGGGAGGATACCCTTCCAAAACAAGTTGAGCATAATACTTCCACTTATTGCGAACCCATTTACGGGTGATACGGCAATACTTTACGCCGCATTTGAGGGCTTCCTGCTGATATCTTCCCGTCTGAGTGTTAGGATTACGCACCACAACGGGAAATTCATGGTCGCCATACACTATGCGCAAAGAGCCTTCCCCAATAGACAGTTTGACTTTCGCAACGGCAGCGACGATATCGGCTTCCATTTGCGGTATTACAGCATCAGGAAGAATGACCTTTTTATCATCTTCAGGGTCAGGCTGTCCGTATGCTTTATAGTATCGCTGCTCAATAGCCTTTTGCTTTTTATTTTTTGCTGACCTTATATTGCTCGTTGTGAGATTTGCCGGACGAAGCACAATGCCGGTGGCATTATTCTTGCCAGAGATAGAAGTTACATCCTCAAGCTTTTTATAATGGACGGCCTTTCCTTTGCGGAAGAAAAAGCCTTCCCAAGCCGTCCAGACAGCAGATGCAACTTTCTGTGCTACATGAGAGTGGATAGCAAAGTGCTTTGCGTACGGTTCAACCATTTTATGAAAAGCGCCTTCTGAAAAGCCGGAACTTTTAATCATTTCCTGGCGCTGCTTGAGGAGGACTTTCTGCTCCTTACTGTCGGGAGCGGCTTTCGCAATGGCAGCCATCAATTCACGATACTTGCTCGTCTTGCGCAATTGATGCCACATTTTTGTAGTCGCACTCACAAGCTGATTGTAGATGACACCACACTTCTTGAACTCCTTATACAGATAGTCTTGCTCGTTGAGACTTATATCAAAAGGCAATGTCAATACAAATGATGGCGTGCTATTCTTACTCCCGAAAGCCATAAGGTTACCCTCCTCTCTTTTTTTGCTGTTCTACATAGTGTTGAATCGTAGCGGTAGACACATCTCCGGCAGTGCTTACAAAATAGCTGCGTGTCCACATTTGCATAACCGTGTCAGGAAAAAACTCTTGCTTGAGTATCCTGCCGGTGGTTCCTTTAATAATTTTCATGATTTCTGCAGCACTTAATGTAGGCGGAGCATTCACGAAAAGATGACAATGGTCGATATGACATTCCATCGCCAGTATCACAATGTCATTTTGCTCGCAGATTTGGGTTGTGAGCTCCTTGAACCGGGCTTCAAACCCATCTATCAGAAAGAGCTTTCTCCGATAGCGAGGGCAAAATACAAAGTGATAGTTTATCATAGAAACAGTGGTCTTTGTGCGTCTGTAAGTTTTCAGCAAAAAAGTTCCCGGTTGGTTCCGGGAACGGATAATGTCAGCGGTACTTTTCCTGAATCTCTTCCTGTGTTGCCAGGCGCGGTTCGCGGGATTTCGAGATGACGAAAGGCGTGCAGTATTCGTTCAGCCAATCCACATCACCACGGTCAATCTGGCTGAAAATCTGGCAAAGGACATTGACATGAACCCCGGCTCTGGCAGCAGCTCTCAGGAGGTCGCGGCGGCCGTTGAAGATATCGTGGCGGCATTGGTCATAGAACACAAACACCATCCGCCGATTGTTCTGGTACTCGTCATCGTCCTCATTGCCGAGATACATGCGGGGCTCCCCGTTATTGGCGATATCGACGGCCTTTCCGATTGCTTCCCCTGCGCCATCCTGCAGTGCAAAGAGGAGCTTGCCGTGAGGTTTGCTGCCATAGGTGTCCGAAACCATCCGGCAGATACGCTCAAACTCCCGGTCAAAGCCGATGTAAATGACGACGTTGTTCACGTCGCGAAGCGTCTCAACCACTTCCCTGGCAGCCCAGCGAGTCTTACCGGCTCCGGGCCGTCCAGCAATCACGGAAATACGAGTATCAGTATCCATGTGTTTCACTCCTTGTCACTCAGTGGGTTCGTTTTCAACCTTGATTTTTTCGACTTTGGTTTCCGGCTCGTCATCCTCATCGTTGTCTTTGGCGGTGGCTGCTGCTTCGGCTTCAGCAAGGCGTTCTTCGGACTCATTCATCTTGCTAACCAGCTCATCGAAGGTCAGCTTGTGCTCTTCTTCCTGTAGTTCAGAAGGCTTTGTAGGCTCTTCGGGTTCTTCCGGCTCTTCGGGGTCCTCAGGGCCTTCTTCATCGGGTTCGATTTTCACAATCACGTGGTCGCTGAAAGCCACATAAGCAACAGCAGCAACCGTCACAGCACCAATCACGGCAAGAATATTTTTCAGCATGATAAAAACCGCCTTTCAGGTTTGTGGGTATTCACGATACTTCACAGTGTACGGGATTCGCAATGGAATACAAGTATCTGCCAAAAGATTTAGCAACCAGGCTCACCAAGGTTACTACAGACGTTCTGAACGATGCATTGGTGGGCGGGGTGTGAGGGTTCCGGCGAACGTACAGGCAAGGGGCAAGCTGTTGATTCAGCCCTTTCCGTTTTCCTCGAACCGTTTCCTGCGCCGTTCCGTGCAGCGTTTGAGTTCCGCCAAGGAGACGACCTTCACGAGGATTCTCTGAGAGGTCGGGAAGTTTCGCATCACACCGATGCCTTTCAGGATACGCCAGTAATCGTCCGGCGTAATTTGCTGTATGGTGTAAATCGGAGCTTTGGTCAATTCCATGACATAGTTCCCGACCATGATTCGGATTTGTTCCCGTTCTTCCAGCTGAATCAACGAAACATCATCGTCCACCATCACGCGCACAACAGCGAGCGGGGTGAATTTCGGATGCAGGTTTCCGTTCATGTCAGGTTCGGGAGAAAGGATGTTTGCAACGTAATCGAGAAACCGCCATGAAGTGACCCGGTCTCCGTCGAAAATCGGAGCAATCATCTCCGTTTCCGGGATGAACTCAGTGCTAAGGATTTTTGTGCCAGCCGGAAGGTCTTTGAGCAGAGATTCCGAGAGTTCCTGTTTCATCAAGTCGGCCTTTTCATCGGTCAGGTCATCGGCGTTCGGGCTGATGACATAGTCGTAATGAACTTCGCGGGCATTGAGCAGAGCCGTAACGCGAAGATAGAGTTTATCGAACTTCAAAGATTTGTTTACCTCCAGCAAAGACAAGGTGCTTTATGAGTTTAGCAACCATCACGATGACGCTCAGGAGCATCACGGGTGCGGATGCAAGGATAACGGCGAATGCCACACACTGGATGACCTGCAAGGCGAACCAGGTAGGAAAAATATTGTCCCGGAACAGACAGAATGCAAGGACCACAAGTCCAATGCAGAACCACGAGCCCTGGATGTCGTACCGGCTCGGGCAGGAATGATATGCTATCTGGCTCATGACGATTGCGAGTATCCAGATGGCAGGATGCTTAAAGCAGTCATTGCCAAGACTCGACCAGAGCCCAAGAAGCAGCTGGCTCATGGTGCAAATCTGAACCATGCCGAGGATTCCTGGGGCAATGCCGATGAGGGTCTGTTGGATGCAGCGAAACGGATAAAGGCCACGAGGTGTGTAGTTCACATAGCCGAGAACTTCGTCATCCTGTTTCTGGAAAATCTTGTAGAGCTTCACGCCGTCGATTCGAGCACCGGTGAAGATGGCAACCAGGAGATGGGAGAGCTCATGGTGGATAACACCGATTGCCGTAATGCGGGTATCGTAGAACCTTGCCGTCTTTGTGCCGAAAGCTTTCATGACAAGCCAGAGACTCAAGTTCCGGCCAAGCCATTCGATAGCAAGAATCACCACAATGGTTAAGACAAGGCATTGTCCCTGCCAGGCATCGAGATGTTCAAGAATCATGCTGCTACTCACACAATCACCTTCCGCACGCTTTGGTACGTACAGGTCCCAAGCCGCTTCAAGCAGCAAAATTTCGGAACCCGCCACAATGGGAATCTGGAAAATGCAACACGGTGAATGCAGGCGTATTGGCAGAATTGCTTGTTCTTTCTGCAGATGCATAAGTACCGATATCGCTTCATGTCCAGCTCCTCCTGCTATGATTTAATTATACCATGAGCCGAACATGCCCTCAATGCGAAGGGCGAATTGTTAGCAGTTTAGACACAAATGCAAGAAGCAAGGAATCCAGGCAGCCGAAGCCCAATGAGCAGCTACGCAAGCTAAGGCACGGAATGTGGAGGGATGAGAAACAAGCAGCTACGCGAATGCCAGGGAGCAAAGAAGCACCAGCCCAAAAGCAAGGCAGCTACGCTCCAGACGGCAGTGGACGCAACTCGCAACAACCCGCAACGGCCGCCAAATTGCAGCTAAGGAATAGTGGGTTTCCTAAGGCAAAGTTATGACAAAGCCAATCCCAAGGAACTCAAAGCTAATCCTAAGCAATCCTAAGCTAACTCTAAGCCAATCCTTTTCAGCTCAAATCTAGTAGTCTCTCTTACTTATCAATGCCCTTTATATATAATATATAGAGCTCTACTAAGGGGACGCGAACAAAAGCCTGAAAAACATTGCCAACTCGTTTGACATTCTTGGGCAGGGTCCGTTTTTCAGGAGAAATCGGGCTCCTGGACTCCTATTACCAGTCCAGCCGACTATAAATTTTTAAGTCGGAAAAGCCGTCATGGCCGCCACGTGGGCCACTTCATCCGTCCGCAGTTCAACTGTCAGCCCCAAAAAGGCGGGATTTGTGTCAGGTCCCTTTAGATTTCGTTCTCACTCGCAAGCGGGCGTGTCCTCCGAAAGGGTACACTTATCCTGAAATTTTGAAATAACAGTATGAACGCGAAAATATTGTAGCGTTTGCCAGCATTTGTGGTCCGTGAAATCCTCTACCAGCATCCCGGCATTGCGAGCGTAACTCCTGAGCCGCAGCCTGTTCGGGAATTTTGTTCTCACTCATAAATGGGCGTGTCCTTCTCGAACATGTGAGTCTAAATCTTGCCTCACCGGGACTGTCAATATTAGATTGGACTTTGCACAAAAGGAAGAGACTCGCTTCAAATCCTGCACATCAACCCGGCAGACTTGTGTTTTCGCTCTTAAAAGGACGTATCCGTTTGCCAGCCTGAAATACAGGTTCAAATTGAGATGATTTCCAGCATTTAGCCTTTAAGGTTCGATTCGCGCAAAAGAGATAGTATCAAATTGTGAAGGTACTAAAAAGGTTCAGGTTGCGGCTTGCTGCGCTCGACCGTAATCAAAGTGCCTTTGAACTTTGCCAACGCCGTCCCAGAGCTGACTTATCGCAGAGCAGCAGCTGGTCGCGTAGTTGTTCAACGCATCCTTGACGGAGTGCCAACCTTTGTGGGATTGAGGTTCAAAGCACAGCTGATTGTACGCATCACTGAATGGAGCAAAAGGTACATTGTCGTCTGGCTTGTTGTCATCCTTAGAAGAGTCCTTCTTCTCAGTAGTGACGGTCTCGGTACTGTCAGTAGCCTTGGCGGTCGCAACCGTCTCAGCAGTTTCAGCGGATTCAGCAGTCACAGTAGCTTCATTAGCTTCCTGCGGCTTTGCCGTTTCCAGTTCGTCAGCCGTCTGTGGTTCGGGAGTCTCCACGATAACCGTGACGTGACCAACGAGCTTATTGACCGCCTTGTCAACGAGCATGAGGTCTTCCTCAGATACAGAGTCAAAAGACCGGTTCAGAGCGTTGAACACCGTGTTCCGGTTGACGCCCATCAGTTCAGCAACCTTCTGCTTCTGATATCCCATCTCAACGAGCCGCTGAGCTGTCAGGTTCTTGACGCGGAATGCCTGCTGTTCCTTCTCCACGATATCAAGACCGCGCATTTTCGCCTGCTCATAGACAGTAGGAACCGAGATTTTCAGTTCCTTTGCAATGGCTCGGACGGACAACCCGGAAGCATAGAGTTCCGGGATACGGTCATAGATGACCATGCGCTGTTTCCGGCGCTCCTGAGCTTCGTACTTTTGACGATGGTTCCGGATGCGGAGGTCGGGAATGATGCCGTGGTTGATGAGGACACCGAGCATGTAACGGTCAGCCTTGGAGCTTGCAATCGGAGGCGGGATTTCGCCTTTTTCGTAACGCTTTGGCTTAGATTCGCTCTCGCTCTTCTTCCCTTCCGCCTTGGCTTTGGGATTCTTGAGAGCACTTGCGGGAATGCCGGAGAGTGCTTCAATTGTCGCGTTCTTGCAAGGGTATTTGCAGGTGGAAACGAGATGCGCAACTTCCTTGTCAGAAAGGGGCTGAGAAAAAGTGCAGTTGATGCGCTGTGCCTTATCCATATCCGGATGACCGCCACGGTCATAGCAGGTGGACAGTACAGCCAAGAGAGTGCTGTGACGTTTTCCTTCGCCACACGGATTTGCCTGAAGGTATCGAAGCGCCAGTTCAAAGCGGCAAACGAAGTTTGCTTTCCGTTCTTCCTTCTCTTTGTAATTGTTCAGAACGTCAAGAAGATGCGGATAGCGCACGCACATTGCCGCGAAGCGCTTTTTAGCCCATTCAAGGATTTCGCCCTCAGTCTTGTTGAAGTTTGCATCAGACGGAGCAACTTTCTCATCGGCAAAGCGATAAGGAACCTTATACTGGTCTGCGAGCTTCAGCAAGTTGAAGGGTTTGTCTTCAGGGACCCGAATACAATGACAACAGCGTTTTGCCTTGGTATTATAAGTGCCAGGCAGACGAGCAACGCGGTTGGTTTCATGAACCGCCTTATCCAGCTCAACATTTGCCGTGAACTGGGCCTTCTCAATCAACTCATTCAGCTTGAGAGAAATTGCTCTATGTACGCCGCTGTAGGCCAAGCCGTAAGAGAGATTGTTTGGGTTGCAGGGTTCAAGAAACACAAACAAGCCAACACCACGGCCGCTGTTAGAAACTGCACAGTCCGGAATCTCATGATGATTCACGGCATCCAGTACAAGCTCACCGATGCGGTCGCTGATGTCAGCTGGTGCGTTTTCGCCGTGGCAATCAATGTCAAAGAACAGAGCGCGCAGCTTTTCGACATCCGCCTTACGACGGATACCTTTTCCGCGCAGAGATTTCTGAGGATGGAACGTATTGATGGAGAAGTAGATGTTGGTAGAGGTATCCCAATAAGTCGGGGTCCCATATTTCGGGCTGACTTTATCAAAGATGCGCTCACGAACACCTGCTTCCAGAGACTCAGAATTGATTTGGGCAACGGTCTTCATTTTCTCTTCGCCATTTGTCCGAATCAGGAACTGAGTCACGCCATCGGCATTTACATCGCTCAGCAGCTTTACAAATGCGTCATCAAGGGCAGTGCATCCAAGCGCCTGTCCGAAGATGGTATTCGTTTTTGTATAGCTGTTATTTAGCATTGATGTGCCTTTCTGCATATGTTTCGGGTGTTGGGATTTTGACCCATACTTTCATTGTCTGCAATTCGCACACCCCCGCTAGATAGCAACACTACAAATCGACCGCCCGTAATAAAGAAAGTTTGTAAATATTGCACAAAACAAGCCTGGAACAAAATCCAAAGTCGATTTGAAAACTCGAAAGCCTTGTCCAGAAAGCGGTCAGTAGTTTAAATTTAACTAAACATATGTACAAAGATGCCCCTGGCCGAAAAGCATCGGTCAAGGGCAGGGATTTTTAGGTTTCGGAAGGCACAAAAACAACGAAATAATCGTCTTTATATCCTTGCGTCCAGCCGGGAAGCTGGTTTAGACATTCGATGCAGGGACCGCTTTGGGAGCGCCGTAAAAGGATGGCATCAAAGTTAAACTGGTTCAGACAGTCTTCCATGCCGGTATCGGTGGAATAGCTCATGAACGCGAAATTCACACTTGCTTCGATTACGTCATCCGGGAACAGGTCAGCTCTGGAATCCGCGAAGCTTTTGATGCCATGATAGATGCAATACCCGCCATCATTGTAGGAGGTATAGAGCCGCTGCGGGTTGAGGTCTTGGATGTATGAGACAAGGTCAGCTGTGATGTAATCCCCTGTCTTATCGGGGTCGTTGGCCATGGAAGGTGCATAGACAGCAGATACAAGAACGAGCATGGCAGCTGCAGCGATAGTGTATTTCTTGGTGTTTCCCGCCCAGGAACTGTTGGGCCTGCCGCCAGCTTTCCACATTCGGTTTTCCTGTGCGGAGATAAGAGAAGTGAGGAACCGGTAAATGAGGGGAGTCATGACGATAACCCAATAGCTGCGGATTCGGACATACATTGCTGTCATGAACTGGCAGCAGAGATACGGGGCAAATTCTGTGAGCTTTACCTTCATTCGGTAAGCTACAATCAGAAACAAGAAGGCAAGGCACAGAAACACAACTTCATTGGCAAGATGGCTCGGCATCCATTCAGAAACATATTTCTTGGTCGTTTCATTGTTTGTCACGAAGAAATAGATATAGAGCTTGATGCCGTATGGATTCAGGAGTCCGGCCAGAATATCGGAAAGAAAGACTTGGAACAGAGCACGGAACCGTTTTTTCGAGTCGCCCTTTTCGTTATAGATATCAAAGGCATTGATGTTAGGAGCAAAGCACAGGACCAGGAATAGCAGATTGAACGCGAACAGAATGGGCAATGCCCCGCCGTGCAGGTTCGCCCAAAGAACGCTCACGACAGGAAGCAGCCAGCGGAGCTTTGTGTCAGGCTCCTCGTAGACTTTGTTCAGCAGATAAAATCCGACAGTAAAGAGTGTTAAGCCGATGTTTTGCGGTCTTCCTGCCCAGTCGAGCGGCAGGGTGACAAGGGCCAAAGCCAGGACATTCATAAAAGGGTCTTTGATTTGTCTGCCCCAGATATATTCAATGAACAGACAGTAGGCAAAGACCGTCACCGTGATGAATGCAAGCATTCCGTAAACAGGATTCACAGAAATGCAGGAAAATGCGTAAAGAATCAGGCTGCTGAGCCAGGAATGAGCGGTTTCCTGCAAATTGAGCTCCGGGCTTAGCCAGGAGAAAGTGTCCTGAGTCAGGATGGCTTTATTTTGCCAGATGCTTTTTCCTAAGGTGAGATGCCAGAAATAATCGCTGTCAACGACTCCTTGCCTTTCTGCCATAATGACGGCAATAGCGGTTACAATGACGGCCGCAAATAGATAGAGTGTTTTATTTGACCTTTTGGCTTTGAGTGCAAGCATAATGATTCCTCCAGTTTTTATTCGCTGTCTTAATTGTCCGCAATTCGCAAATTTGAGCAACAAAAAGAGCTGCCCATCCGAAGATGGACAGCTCTGGATTAGACATATGTAGGTCTAAAATATTGAGTCCTATATCTTATTGCTGTCCCAAACCGCACAAGCCACCGAAGCAACGATACAGCCACCGGCGATGTGAAGCATCAGAACTGCAACATTGATGAGAGCACCGAGCGTTTCGCGACTGAGACCGGAATCAAAGATGCCGATATCAGCGATAAGAGATATTGCCATTATTATGAACGCTCCTGCCGCTGCAAAGCAGCCAATTGCAGGCTTAGAATTCTTCAGCCAGCCAAACATTTCTTTGGTCTTGGCTATGAATTTGAGCTCGTCCTTCTCAATGTAAAAATACCGTTCTCTCGTCGCACAAGCTGACACGTACAAGGCAGCCAGTGCAGAGAGCACGCCGAAAATGCAGAATGCGGTGGTTCCGGTCCTGACAAAAGAACCCAGGACCAGCATCAGAATGGATTCCGACGTCAGCGGAGTTACAGCTTTCAGCAGAGACTGAATCAGAATGAGAAGCAGGGTGACTCCGATTGCTTCCGCCGCGATAATAGCGGATATGGCAGAGATTCGAGCTGCAGCGTAGTCGTTGCGAATGGTATCAGATTTCATAGTTTTGCACTCCTTTGATATGTATTCAAGCGATTCCGTGGATTGTTTTAATGAGGTAAACTTTGTTAGACTTGTTGCTGAGCCAAAGCCTTTCCGCTGCCGGGTCCATTAAGCCAAACCGCTTATGAACCGCGTGCAGGAAGCAGGCTTTGATTTCAGCGTCCGATGAGGTATACGATACGCGGGCGCACCGAATATCCATATCGTTGAACTCGTGTTCAAAGAACAACGTCAGCAGAAGGATTTCCTCGTGAGTATCATGAACCCCATCCTGAAAAAGAGAACCATCCTCGTTCAGAATGGTCGCCTGTGTGTTCTCACACATATGCTGGTGAACCATGAGGTTCACAACATCAGGCCCCAGACGAAAATCTTTCTGCGTCGGATTTTTATAAAAGTGGTACAGATTCGGGCAGAGATGATTCATCACATACCGTACCTGTTCCTCTTCTGTCCCCTTGTCAGAGGAATCCGCAAACCATTGAGGAAACTTTGCGTAGGAATAGGAGTTCTGCGGCAGGTAGAGCTTTTCGAGTAAAGCCTCGACTCTCTTCCCCGGCTCAGACGGTTCATATTCGTGTTTGTCTGCTTTCTGGATAAGGTACTGAGACCAATCGATGGGTGATTCAAATCCGTGGTATTTCATAATGTTAACCTCCTTATGCGGCTGCATCGTAAGACACAACACCAGCGACCAAATACCGATTTTTGCAGCCCGTAAGTTTCTGAGCCGCAGTTTCTGCAAAGTGCAGATATGCGGTCATCAAGGTGCTGTCGGAAAGCCGGTAAGCGTCAATGGACACAACAGACAAGACGACCAGGTTACCGCGTTCATCCAGAACGGATTTCCAGCCGTTTGCCTCACAGACACTTTGCATATCAGCGAGGTAGCTGGAAGCAACCGGGATAATTGCCTTGACAAGGATTCGAGCCTTGCCGTTGTAGAGTGGAACGGAACGGCCAATGCCGCCTAATACCTTAAACACAAGAGCACCTCCAGCGTTCTGTTTTCTACAGCGCTGCATCCTGTTCAAATACAGCGTAAAAGTTGTGATAGTGTTCAAATTTGTCCTTGACCCACTCGCCTGCAATGTACAGAGGAAGGTCGTCAAACTCTTTGCAATCGTCGAGAGTGTACGGAACGGCGTCATCGTGGCACCCATTTTCCTTATCGACCGCAAGCATTTCATCAGCCGCTTTCTTGGCCGACTCAAAGCTCATATGTACCCCGCCGCAAATTGCAACGGAGTCAAACGTGCCGATATCTTCATTGGAATAATGGGACAGGATAGCATAGCACTTATGGCGTTCGGGTACGCCGCTCAAAGTGTTCAGTGCCATAGTTGCGCCGTCCACATAGCCGTAGCAGTAGGCAGCATTGTAGCAAGTTTGGTCTGTGTAGCTGTTGGCCTCCTGGTTCTTGGCTTTGATGAGTTTGCAGATAATTTCTTTGTTATTAGACATAATAAATACCTCCATAGTTGTAGTGTTAAAACGGGTTGGGACAATGTTGCCCTAGAGCAATCGTCCGTTCTGCATGGCTTCACCGAAATAGGAATCGACCACCTCTTTTGCGAAAGCAAAATAGGTTTCTCGGTTCTCTTCCGTGACCCGTTCAGCAAGAACAGGTGTGTTCAGCTTCACGCACAGACGATTGGCAAAGTTCACCCGTGCCATCAGCCCTTCGTGCAACGCACGGCGATGACGGTCGAGTTCCATGACGTACTGTCGAAACTCCTCACCGTCCATCGTGAAACGCGCGTGCTGTATCTGGACTTCCTGATTCGACACTATGTTGACGTAATCAACACAGGTTTTGAGCATCACGACAACGTCATCAACGCAGTCGTTCAGCAGTTCAGAGGCCATGAGGGCGGTGTACAGGTCGTTGACCTTGCAGCAGAGGGTGTTGTTGCGGCTATTCAGATTGATACTCATACGTCTCCCCTTAACGCGGGGTCATCGTGCGGCTCTTGGCTTTTGCCTCCACCGCAATGTGGACCCCGTAAAGGGCTTGGATTGATTTACTTGTTACAGATGCTTCCGGCTGAACCGGTCGTATAATAGGTGTTGAGAACCTCTTTGGCGAATGCAGTGTAGGCCGGGGAATTAGCAAGAGAATACATGTTGCCGGAGTTCATTTCGGCTTCAATTGCGTCTGCCACATTTCCAGCAATCTGGTCTGTGTTGTATTTCTTGCACAGCCGGTTGAGTAAAGCGACATTGGCAGCCGCGTTTTCGAGCAAACTGGTACGGGCAGAATCGACGCTGTGATAAAAAATGCGGTAGCTTGCAGCATCCATCGTGATACGAGCTTGCTGAATTAAGATTTCTTGTTCAGCCAAAAAACTGGCATAATTTGCAAGACTATTGAGACTGTCAACGACCATAAAGGCGAGACCACTATCACCAGCCTTCTGCATTGCTTCGTATAGTGCTGCGACTTTCTTTGTGAGAAGAGTGTTCTGGTTATTAGGGTTAAAATTCATGAAATCGTTCCTTTCTTTTTCATGTAAACAAAAAAAGCAGGCCCATCCGAAGATGAGTCTGCTTTCTGCTACAGGTTGTGAATAACTATGGATTTGCTGGTATCCATCGTACAAGACTGATTTTATTCATTCCGCAAGCGCGGTCAAGCAAAATCAGCCTTTGTATTCTTTAGAAACCTTCTTTGCCAAATATACCTGCCCCTTAGGAGTAATCAGCGTCTTACGCGATGTATGGTAAGTGGTGCCGACATAGTACACCGTTTCCTTAACCTCGAAGATTCCCTGGTCGATGTAGCGCTGGTAAGCAACATTTGCAGAGTCAATATACTTTTCTTTGCGCAGCCACGCCATCAGACGGTTGCGGCCGATGTTGATACGGTCGTTGGCAAGACATTTTGCAAACTCGCCGAAATCGACGCTGTTCACGGATGCACTCACTGCGCGATGGAACTCAACACTCTCCTGCTGCACGCCGATAATGTTGTCCTGATTCTTGACAGCTTCCAGCGAAGTGACAAGCAAAACCTTAGTTTTGGCGTCCGTGTTCGGAAGCCAATTATCGACAAAGACTACTGGGTCATTTACATAACCGCCGGTCTGGCGAATCCGGGGCAAGAGTTCGTCAAAAACCCAGGTCTCAAACTTTTCCGCTTCGGGTTTGTTTGAGCGGCAGATTAGACGATATACGTTGCCTTCCGAGATGAACTTGATGATGCGGGGAACGCCGTTTACATCCGCTCTGCCAGCCCTGATGCCATCATGGCGGCAATGTATGTTCAGTTCATGGCTTGGGTTTGAATAGCCCAAGGCCGAGCAAACATCTGCGGCACAAAAATAGAATTTGTTGTCATCCTTCATAATGCGCAATTCACCGAACATCTCGGACAAAAAGACTTCAGGTACACGATTTTTCATAGTATTTCCCTCCAAAAAGTACCCTAACAAATCGTTAGGCCATGCCTGCTTTTTGACGATGGTATGTACGAATGGTTTTGCAAAAGTAGTCGCGGAATCATTCGCTGTACACATACTTTGCTGGAACCTCAGCCCCGCATTTAGAGCACTCAAACAAGTCCTCAGTGTCGGGAGAATGAGTTACCTCATCGCAGTTGGTCTCGGCCTTGATGAACTCGCCGTCCTCATCAACAAGCCAGGTCTGAGTGACGTGTGCTGTCGCATGGAACGTAGTGCTTCCACACTTAGGGCACGGACCGATTTTTAGGTTTGCAATCATTGTTGTTAATTCCTTTCTTGTGTTCGCGCAAATAAAAAAGGCAGACTCACCCGAAAGTGAATCTGCCTTCATTGTGCGAGATTATGAATTTTTCGTACGGCCCAAATGGCGCTATAGATGGTATCTATCGTACAGCTTTTATTATCAGCCTTTCGCAAGCAGTGTCAACAAAAAAGCCCCCTCATCCCAAAAGGGATGAAGGGGCAAATATTATTGTTTCGTTTCTTTCTCAGCCGCGCAGCGGGCCCAGAAATCGTCGTCCATCGGGATAAACATCAGGTGGTAGCTGGTGTCAGGTTCAGAATTATCAGTGATGATAAATCCGTCCGGTACGCTTTTGATGGAAACGGCCACATCCGTTTTGTTCAAAAAGTTGCGGTAGCAGTCCATTGGAGCCTCGGGACCAGGCTTCAGCAAATAAGTGCCGATATCGCTGGTTTCACCGTTGCGGGTACATGTGATTTTATAGAGTTCTTTTGTAAACATAACAGTTCTCCTTTCAAAAATTTCCGATAACATCGAAATCGATGTCGTAATCATCGAAAATATCAATGGTTTCAAAGTAATGGCTTTCATCAACCAGAATCAGTCGATGGCAGTCAAGTGAATACGGAATCGCTTCCTGAGCAAGTGCGGCGCATGCGGCAGCAAGGCCAAACGCCAAGAATCTTGTAATGAGAAATACCTCCTTTATTCCGGTTGAAAACTTACATCGTTGCGAAAGAAAGCCTCAACAGCGGTGCTGTAATCATCATTGTTCACCGATATACAGCATTCGCCGTGTACCCGGTAAGGGATATGCGCTTCTTTCAAAGCCACAGCAGCTTCCTTCGTGCTATAAACGAAAAATCTGGCCATTATCGTTCCTCACAATTTACATTGCTTTTGCCAGCCGTCTCACCGTATCGCGTATCCCACTGAGCAATTTGGTCGTCTCCGGCGATAGCACGGAGACTCAGCGAACAACCGTTTTGCGGGTGGCACCAGAGGACGCTGGGTGCTTGATTTTCGAGAAAGGCACCGCAGAATGGGCATGGTTTTTGGGGACTGATTTTGTTGGGACGCAGCATAGTTCAGACCTCCTCAGCATCAATGTCATATTCGTCGAAGACACTGAGCGCATCCTGACGAAGTTCATCTTCAACCATAATGCGGTCGCCACCGTCCAATTCGAATTTAACACCGCAGGAGTCAAGAGCCTCACAAGCCTCATCAAAATCCTCTAAATTCTGAATATAAAATCTAATCATTTCTTTTGCTCCTTAAATCATTTGTACGGTTCATCGAATGAATCGTCTACTGTTTCTTTGTATCCGCACATATCACAGAGCAAGCAGCTGCAAGCCTTGCGAGTGCGTCCGGTCGGGATGCCGTGATTGTCCAGCTCCTTTTCTAAGAACCAGACAGGCTTGAGCGTAAAGTTACAGGAAGGACAAGGAATTAAAGGGATTGTCATATCGCATCTCCCCTTACTCGTCCACTTCAACGGCATTAGTCACCTGATAGCCGCCATCGCGCAAAGCACACGACAGGTTTTCGCCAAGCTGCATGGCAGTCCCAGCATCGTTGGCGTCAAGTGCCTTCTGTACTTTCTTGATGGCATCCTCAGGGGTGTTGGCATCAACGCAGATGGTAGTGGAAACGGTCACAACAACATTAAAGCTTTTCATAGCAATTTCTCCTCTTTGTTATTCGATAGGTTTTTTGTACTCAGTCCAGAAGAAAAGGCGCTGAGCGGGTGTCAAGCGTTCCTTTTCATTGGACTTTTTGTTCAGTTCATCGGCGAAACGGTTGCAGTCAAAAGGATAAGGAACTTTGTATTCCTTCCCTTCCTTGACGGCCTTGACATAATGGCTGTCGCAAACCAGGAAACGGCTTCCGTCAGAGAAGGTTTCCTCGTGACCGGAGCAAAAGACGTACAGACGAGAATAGCATTTGCCAATGGTGTCTTTTTCAGAGACTTTGATATAAGCAGCTCGAAACAACTCGTGAGGATGTTCGCAATAAAAGTCAGCGACTTCATCGTCGGAAGCGAGTTCCATGACCTTGACATCGAAATTCTCAAGGTCCTGAACCAGCAGCTGTTCCCCTGCATCACGAATAAAATTCATGATGGGATAGTAGTCGCCAGCTTCACGGCCATAGCCTTCTCCGCACGCCGCATAGCAGCGGTGCTTACGGAACAGATGATTGTCAATCGACTTCTCATACTGCTTGAGAGCCTGATGTGTGAACGCCATACCCACAGTTTCATACGAGGAAGAAGGAAGCAGAACCGTGATATCATCTGCTGTATCATACCCGCTTGCCGTGGAGTACATATCGACATAGTCGGCCATCGTGTCGAGACGGTGCGAATCACGAATATCGCGGATGTCTTCCCTGTCGGCATTCTTTTTGTCAACCAGTTCATCGTACGGAATAAACGGGTCAAACCGAGGATGCTCATTGTATTTCTGAATCGATTCTTCGTCGTCAAGGCACAGATTGTCCTTGACCAAATCTGTCACCGAGTCATAAGTCGCGCCCTCGAACAAGAACTGCGCACCATCGAGGTCATAGTCCGAATCGCAAGCTTCACGTAAGGATACGCTGCGCTCAGATTCTTCTTGCTGCTGCAAAAGATGAATGGGTGTCTTGGTCCCGAAATTGTCCACGGAGCCCTCAAACTGCAGGGCGGCAAACTGCTTGAGGTAGTAGCTGCTGGTGTCATTGACCAGAACGGATTGGTTTGTTTTGTTAGACATAGATAATACACTCCTTAAAATTTAATATAAAAAGCGGGCTTCCTGAATAACAAGAAGTCCGCTCTTCAACGAAATTGTGAATAGTACATGCACAAGAGACCTTGTCAAAGACAAATGATATCTATCGTACAAATATTATTATCTCTGATTCGCACGTATCGGCAAGGCGTATTTGTGCCAAAGTTTTGACGTTCTGGACAGTACCAATGGCGTCAGTCCTCGATAGCGATGGGAGGCGTTTTGTCGAGTAGCGTGTCAATGTTCCAGCCGCAGAGGGTTAGGAGCACTTCGGACGCGGGACTCTGACGCAACCACATGGGTTGCAATTTCTTGGCTTATTTGCCTCAATCCAACTTGATAGTTTTCTTGTATTCTGCCCAGAAGAACAGCCGCTGTGCTGCGGTCAGTGTCTCTTCCTTTTCGGACTTCTTATTCAGGGCTTCAACTGTCTTATCACAGTCAAACGGATAAGGAACCTTATAGGTATCGTCACCCTTTTTGACCAAGACATAATGCTGCTTATTGCTCAGATAAGTATCGCCGTTGAGGCACTTCTCTTCTTGGCCTGCACAGAAAACATAGATGCGGCTATATACCGTATTCGTTTTTCTATCCATGACCTTGATATAAGCAGCCTGATGCGGCTCATTGGGAACGGTTCGATAAAGATTTTCCACCTCTTCCGCAGTAGCGAGTTCCATCACCTTGACATCGAACCGCTTAAGGTCGTCAACCAGAAGCTGTTCACCGGCGCTGTGCAGGAATTCCATGATGGGATAAAAATCGCCCTCGCGGCGGTTGTGCTGCTCCCCTGCATAGGCATATGTACGGCAGGAATGGAAAATATGGTTATCGATGGACTTTTCGTACTCTTTGAGTCCCTGATGCGTGAACGCGAATCCCATGGCTTCATAGTTGTTGCTCATGGGAGTGACTTCCACATTCCAAGATGCGATATCGGTTACTTCCTTGTATGCATCCACATAGTCGGCCTCATCAGTGACAGACAACAACAATTCCGGAATATCCTTCGTATCCATTTCCTGCAGCTTTTCATACGGGATGTACGGCAAGTCAGGGTTTTCCTCGTTATATTCCCGAATTGAATCGTCATCGTCAAGGCCGAGCTGTACTTCTACAAGCTCGCTGACCGACGAATAGCTGCAGCCATCTTCGTCATAAAACTTGCTGTAATCGATATCTTGACCTTCAGCGACAGCGTCATCCAACTTCATGGTATCATCTTTCGGAAGCTGCTGTTCAAGGACATGAATTGGCATATTTGTGCTGAAATTGTCCACGGAGCCCTCAAACTGCAGGGCGGCAAACCGCTTGAGATACCAGCCGTTCTGGGGGTCAACCTTCACGGTCGTTTCAGAGGTAGCTATGAGCTCTCTTGCTTTTTCGTTTTCGGTCATGATAAAACACTCCTTTTTTCATAGTTAAACAAAAAGGCGGACCTCTCGTAATGAGAAGTCCACCTTAAAGCAGAATTGTGAACCGTACGAGCACAAGATGTGCTTTTGTAGAATGGTATCTATCGTACAGTTCTAATTATATCCGACTCGCATAAAGTGGCAAGCAGAAAAATCTAGGGTGCCTCAAGCGATTCCGAATACAGTTGCGTTTTTTTTGTTTTCACGCTGACGCTGTTCAGAGAATGTCATAGTGTTCATGTTGGCGTTGAGGTACGCCAGCTCTTTTTCGGCATCCTCTTTCTTGTCAAACACCGTAACATTCAGCAGCTCAGCGGGTAGGATGACATTGTCAGCAAGGTCATCGCCGGTATGGATGCAGACTTCAACAGTACACTTTGGCGCACCGACGCTGTCTCCGGCGCGAGTATAGCCGCGCCAAACGCTGACGGTCTGAATGTTTCCGGGATAAACCGTGCTTTTCGCACGGGACTTTGCGTAGATGCGACCATTCTTGTTGCGGCTGCGTACTTCAGTGACGACCCACACGGGCTGGTCAATCAACGCCAGAGCGTTGGAAAGATTTAATTCAAACATTTTTTGTATACCTCTTATTTTTCATTGTTGTTGTCGCCTTCATCGATTGCGATGGGCGGTGTCTTGTCAAGCAGAGTCTCGATGGTCCAGCCACAGAGGGTCAGAAGGACTTCGGATGCAGGGCTCTGGTTTCGGATGCTGTTTGCCAGATGAAAACCGATATGAGCGTAAGTATCGTCATCGGTCTCAATTTCGTGCTTCACGGTCTCGGCAAAGTTTTCGGCAAGTTCCGTGTTATCAGCGATGACATTCATAGCCTCACTTGTAACGCGGTCTTTGACCACAAAAGCATCATCGGCTGAGTAGTCGCACTTTGGGCAATGAGGTTTGGCTCTGTTGCCGGTAGAAACGGAAATGAGCTTGCAGCCACAAGACGGGCAAGTGAAGAAATAGGGATGGTTAGTAGGTAAAGTAATCATGCGCTTACACACTCCTTTTGAAAATATAGGTAGTCTTATGAAATGTAAAAAATCATGCACAGGCAGCATTGGGGCCTGTGCGGGGTAATGATTTCCAGGGAACGATTGCTCCCTGCCGGTTAGATGTATTTGAGTTTTTGTCCGCAAACAGGGCATCGCTCATAATGTGGATTCTGGTAGTACCCATCGTTGCAGTCCCCGCCTAAGTCCGCATCGCAATGTGGGCAGAGGTTCGGAGACCAGCTTTTCGAGATGGGCTGCTTTGGAATTTGCAGCTCACAAGCCTCGATGGCTATACGCAAAGGTTTACTGCCTCGCTCCCCCATCAAGCCGCCATTCAGGAGCTTGGTGAGGTAGTTCACGGCATTTTGGTATTCAGTTTCGGTCGTCATTTGCTATCACCATCCTTTTCGAACAGTTCAGAAATTTTGTCAAGAATCACTTGAGATTCTGCTGCTGCCTGTTCGTTGTAATGCCTCCACTTGTCACGAAAATCCTCTAAGTCCTTGACAACGTCACGGCGGGAAACTCCATCGAGCAAGCGCACAGCCATATCAGAAAGATTTTCAGCCTTGAGAGCGTCGATGTCCGGGTTGTAGCAGAGCATGATAGCGTCAATGGATTTTGCAAGGTTCAAGCATTCCGTATAAAGTTGCTTCATTTCGCTTTCACTCTTGTCGAATTCACCGTCAAAGACATTCCCAACCACGTGAATGCAGCAGCAATCCTTGAGCATGACAACGTCCGTGGATTCGCAAACGCGAACCATAAAACGGGCCGACGATTCAGAATACTCGACTACACCCTTGCGGCGTGTTCTGGTCGCATCATTCTTCAGCCAGAAAGTGATGATGTCATCTTCAAAGATGAAATTGCCGAGAGAATCGTTGATGCCAGTATACTGGCCAATAGTGTCCGCATGTACAACGTACTTCTCAACCTTCGGGTTCTGCTGGTAGATTATCGCGTAATCATATCCCTTGTTCTGAGGAAAGACGCCGCCCGCGACCCAGATGCCTGGCAGTGGGATACCGGATATGGAGGTCCGTTCACCCTTGAGCCGAGTCTGACCACGGAATAAGATTTTTCTGGTTGCCATAATAATACTTCCCTTCTACGCAAAAAGGCGGGCCTCCCGATTTCTCGGAAAGTCCGCCTCAGCGAAATTATGAATTTTTGTACGAACGCGAATAGCGCCTTAGTAGATGGTATCTATCGTACAAATACCATTCTATACGGTTCGCACATTTTGGCAAGCAAAAAATGCCGCCCATCCGAAGATGAGCGGCGACTTTTTATTTCTTCGCTCCCATGAGGACTTTGCCTTCTCCGGATACAACGAACCAGCCTGTATCTTTACGGTATTCAGCACTGAACAGGTTTGCGAAGTTGTACCCTCCGGAAAATTCGATGTGTTTCAGCGAAAATGTCAGCTGCAAATAAGCATCCGAAGAAGTGCCGTTGCAGTCGTTTTCCAAAGAAATATTCAAACGATAAAAGTCCGGACGAGCGAGGTACTTATCGACAATGTCCTTGTCGTAGGTGATGTCGTGGAAGCAGCAGGACGAGAATGTCTGCAGATATACTTCGCGGTACGTATGGCCGAAAAGACCACACTTATCGCGCAGATTCTCCGGCCAATTCACCTCGATGCGACCATTGGGTTTGAGGCATGGTACAGGAGGCTGCTCAACGCCGATACCGTAATAGCGTTGGACGAACTCAAACAGCGGCTTCCAGTCGATGCGATTATAAAATTCAGTCAGCTTCTCGCCATCGCGGAGCTGGCGGGTTTCGGTTACCATATTCATAAATCAGGGCAAGGAGACCCACGACTTTAGTCGTGGGAGGAATTGCCCGTTCACATCCTTTCTATTAGATAATTTGTTGCAGGCTCTAATAGCCGCAATTTTTTAAATGTTACACCTTTGGAAATACGCGTGCCGTCTAGCTTTTTGAGGGTAAAACTTCCCGATGTACGACGACCGGAAACGAAGCACTCTTGTCCCTTGTAGAGAACCTTATCCCAAAGACGATACCCTTCGACAACATAAGGCATTTGGCTTCTTTTCCGAATGCCACCTTTTGAGAAGTTCGCTTTATGGGTTTGACGATTGTGGTGTCTTATCGCTTTTGTGCGATAGCAAACACTGCATGGTTCAGCAAGTGGATGCTTGCTGATACAACGGGCATCGTTTACATGGCTTTTCTTGATGTCGTTTTGCTCTCGCTGCATTTTGGTGATATAGCCATAGGTTCCTTGGACAGTAATAGGCAGTTCCTCACGCAATCGAGACATTAAGGTTCTGCGCATAATGCCCATAAAAGCAGCATCGCGCATCGGCTTGCCGCGCTTCTTATTATCAAGGGATACTTTTCCCTTGTGAAGTGCATCATGGCAAGTGATACACAAAGTAATAAGATTACCTGGCGCATTACCACCCATCTTACGGCTTTCAAGGTGATGTACATGTAACTTGACAGCCTTCTTTGCGGTGGTATGAGCACCACAACATTGGCAGGTGTAGTTGTCGCGTTTCAAAACGTACTGGCGTACATTGTATTTGTCGTACATCTCACCGAGTTGGTAGTCAGTTCCAACTGGAATCGGTTTTCCGGCGAGCATCGCCTTTAAGCGCTGTGTGTCAAATTCTGCGGTTTCTACTCTTACAAGAGTGATAGGCAAAATCCGGCAGATACGCTTGATAACGGTAATGTGCTCTTGAATCTTTACTTCTACTGAAGGAGCGAGCCATCCTTTATGCTTGCTGTGAACGCGGTTATCAAATCTTGGCGGGCGGTAACGAGTCTTACGGTTACGTCTTGAACGACGGTTCTGTTTGCGTGTAGAAAGTAAGTCTACCACATCATTGCGAGGAGTAAATTCTTCGCGGTAGAGTTCGCGTTTTTCTGTAGATGCAGACAAGCCGACATGCTTGCTGCCAGCATCAACACCAAGAGTGATGGGCTGTTTGTATCCTGTACTTCCGTACAGAAGTTTGATAGTGAACGGTGTGCGTTTTATAACGTGTGCTTTTTGCTGTTTTAACAACAGACGAGCCTTTCCGGGTGAGCACGGCATCAAAGGCTCGCCATGCTTGTTAAGTACATACACATATTGCATGATGTCATGCTCCTTTCGATAAATTGGCAGCTAATAAAAAGCTGCCCTCTCCTCCGAAGAGGGTAAAAATCCTTCCCCAAGGTTATAAACGGCTTGATACAGCCACACCTGTCGGCTTTACCTCAGCTTTATGTGATGTGTTGTTGTCTTAGGGCGCACGGCTAGGATTTACACCGTACGGTAACTGTCTATTCGCTTATAACGGGGCACAACTTAATGTGCAAAGGGTAGTCAACATATCCTTGCGGACACTTCTAAAGTGCAGACTTGCCGGAGCAAGCCCGCGACTTTAGTCGTGGGTTATTGACTTGTCATTACTCCTTTTTTTGTTGGTATGTATTTTCAAGGGCTTTCTCGTCCAAAGCAAAATACTTATGCGTAAACCAAAAATCTGTTGGTGAGAGCTCTGTATCCGGGAACAGAGAGTTGCCAACTACGACAACTCCAGGAACGCCAATGCAGCACATTTGAATGTAGCACATCTTGCAGACCAGAGGGTCAATGTCTTGTGCCACAAACAGAACATACTTGTCCCAGTCCGGGTCAGTGGATTCCAACTGTTTGCGCATCACATTGTACCCCGCCAGAAGCAGGCATCCGGCACCACAGCACGGGTCGTTCACCCGCAGGATACGGGACTTGTCCAGAACAAGAGAATCCGGCATGTTTATGCGTGCCATCATCTGTCCGACATTGTATGGCGTGAAAAACTGCCCTGCTTGGCTTTTGCTTAATCCGAGATTATGGTAAACGGTGCCAAGAAAATCCTGCTCAGGGTTTTCCAAGAGCGCGGTCATTGTGATGGCGGTAAGCACCGCAAACTGCTGTACCGTATTCTCGTCGTATTTCTGGACGATGGCATGGTACTGTTCCTCTCTTGCATCCCTGCACCGCAAATCACAGGTGTTCGCAAGTGCAATGGCGTGCATATCGATGTAGTCGTACCAGAGTTCGCTGCGCCCATATCGGGCGCTCATCTCGTTAAACACCTTGATGAACTCTATGACCGGCGAAACCGGTGCCTTTTGGCTGCTCATAAAAACTCCTTTCGTCGTAAAACAACAAGCGGGCCTCCCGGAATTTGGGAAGTCCGCTTGTTTGCAGATTGTGAATTGTACGAACACGAATTGTGCTTTAGATAGTATCTATCGTACAGTCACTGCTTTATGCGGTTCGCACACTGGGGCAAGTACCAGCTATTGGATTTCAGCTTTCAGCCATTGCAGATACCGGTATCGCTCGGCTTCGTTCTGAATTCCCTGCAAAGCAAAAGTTACGAACGGCACATCCGTGCAATGATTGTACAGCCACGATTCGAGGGCGAGTGCCTTAAAAATATCATTGTAGCAAGTATTGCGCCGATAATATTCGAGGTTTTCATCTTCGATTTCGTAGTCGAACTTTGCGCGGATTTCTTCCGCCGTATAGTTTTCGGCTTTTGCGGCGGCGTTCGCAAAGAACGGGATATTGCCTTCCTTCCATTCGAAAAACGGATAATCCTGGTCGCAGGAGTTCTGGAAATATACACTCAGCGGCCATTTCTCGCTTGCGCTTTCTGGCGGCATCATGATGATACCGAGCAGCTTGTGCTCTTCCCAATACAGAAAACGGAAGGTAAACAATGCCTCAAGCCAATACCGGTCAGCGGTATCCGCAAGCACATCGGCTCTGCGGTTTTTGCTCTCCTCATCCGCAATGTATCCGGTACGAATCGAGGGAATATAATACCGATTATCCCTGATGGTTTTCCTGATATTCTTTTCGGTCATTTGCGATTGCGTGTATTCCAGCGCAATCGTCATGGCTTCCTGCAAACTGTTCGCCTGCGCAAAGCCCATGTCAAAACCATAGCTCATGATGTTTGGTTCCTTTCTTTTACAAACAAAAAGCAGGCTCACCCGGAGATGAGTCTGCCTGAATGTTTGCAGATTATGAATTGTACGAACGCAAATAGCGTCCCTGTGGATAGTATCTATCGTACGAATACTATTTTATGCCGTTCGTACAAAAGGTCAAGAAAAAGAGTTTGTGCAAAAAGCGTTAATGGTTCTTGATTTTGAAAGTGGGGCGAATACCAATAGAATTGGTAACGTTGTAGTAGTCCGCATTACCGCCGGCGTCGACACTGGCGAAGCGGGAAACGGAATCTTCAACCTTGTTCGCCAACCAGTACCACTGAAATTTCTCATACTTAGTGCCGTCGAACGCCATACGGTTTCTGCGCTTCTTCATGGGCTCCCACTGTTTCACACACAGGCTTTCGCACTCACCGTAGTAGTTCTTTCCGAAAATCTCTTTCTCGGTCGGCAGACGGAGCAGGTCGCCGTTGTTAAACGGGGCCATCATAGCCTTGAGTTCTGCCGGGAAGAGATACAGAATCTCACCATTCAGCTTTTTACGAAGGTCACTCTCTTCGTAACCTCCTTCATTGGTACTGGCGCTGTTCATCGGGTGCTCGCCAGGCAGGCAATCGGTCAGACAGAAAATCATGCCGTCCTCCTCTTGCTGCACTGCCATAGCCTGTACCTTTACACCATCTGCAAGTTTGACCTCGATGACGTCTCCGACCTTAAAAGTATCAACGTCAGACTCAATTATTCCTTTTACTTTCATTTGGTTTTCCTCCGTTTTAGATTGTGACGCACTCCCACCGCTCACGCAGTGGGTTTCCTTGGCGCGGGCTTTGTGAACGCAAAAAGGCGGACCTCCCAAAATCGGGAAGTCCGCCTTAAAGCGAAATTGTAAATTGTACGAACGCAGATAGCGCCTCAGTAGATGGTATCTATCGTACAGTTATTATTCTACGCCGTTCGCACAAGTTCGCAACGGCATTTCGATTATTTCCCGAACAGCGGGTTTTCCCAGATAACCTTGCGCCTGCTCGATACGGATACGATAATTTTGAAGGGAATACTGTGCCGGTGTCCACGACCGTACCATTGGCAATTTTCTTCCAGAAATTGTTCCACTTCTTCCTGATGACGGACCGGGGAAATCGCGAATGTGTCAAGACTTTTAGTCCTAATCGTATCGTAGGACTCAATACCGACAGCAGGATACACGACTTGCATCGACTTGCCGCCAGCCTCAATGTTCAAGCGAACATTTTTGCGGTCTTAGACAGCAGCCATCAGATTCTTGCAGACGCTTTCCCAGCAAGAAGGGTCCGCGCTGAACGCATCCGGATGTTGCCGGACCTGAACCAGATATGCCACAAAAGGCTCGGCAAACTCCTTGGCGAACGAATCCCAGATTCCAGACTGTTCCAGAACCTTGGCAAACCGCTCTTCCCATCCGGTGGGGTTTGCAAGGTAATCAATGATAACAGAATCGTCGAATTTCTCCTGAAGTTTCAACATCACGTCGAGCGAAGTGGTATCGTTGTTCCGGTCATAAACATACTGCTTGATGGCGTTGTCGTATGTCATGGACTGAAACCTCTTGTCCTTCATCACCTCAGCAGATGGGGTGTAGGTCCTCTCGATGTATGCGAGAAACTTTTCTCTCATTTCAGCCGTGACCCAGTTGGAATCAGCCTGCCTATAATCGTCAAAGAGCAGAGCGAACTCAACAGACTTGCAGTAGGTCTCTTTGTGGTCAACGATGAACGCCATGAACTCGAGACCATTCTTAATGCTGAAATGGTTTACGCCCATAGCCAGAGGGAAAGAGAAGGAACTCTGCGCGTAGAGGGCTTCGACATAATGTTCTCCCTTAGCCAAAGGAACGCGTACAAAGCGCCAAAAAGTAGTGTTTCCGAAAGTGTTGGTGACAACACCTTCCAGAACGGTATCCGAGTCATTTGCGATATAGGAATCGAAGATTCCCTTTGTGATAGTTTTGCAGTACATACAAACCTCCTATGGTTTAGAGGGTATTTTTCTTCAGAACGACGTAATGAAAGCCGATAAGCTGCTTTGGCACATCAACGGAGGACTCGTCGTCCGGGTCGTAATAACCCGTCTCGACTGAAAGCCCCATAGCTTCCATGCCGCTCGCAACCACCTCAAGCTCCTGTTTGTTGTGGGAAACGATAGTGTTTTCCACGAACTCCACAGTGTTTTCAGATTTGGATGCAAGGCGCTTGCCGTAAACGATATAATCGAAATTTTGAAGAAAAATCCCGGAAGAAAGGTCACTGAGTTGCTTTTCGGTGATGGCTTTCTGACGATTCAGATAATCGTCATTCATGGATTTAACGCATGTTACATCTTCATCGACCCAAAGGATGCGTTTCGATTCATCCCCGTCAGCACGAATACCGTCAGCAATGATGGCAAGAGGCTGGTCAGTCTCCATATCATCATCACCGGCGTAAAGATGACCCATTACGATGTCGTTGGTATCGTTCGGCAGCTCGAGGCGGAACCAAGAACCGTGTCGATGGCTTTTAACGTTATCGGTCGTAAGCCAAATGCCGGGATAGGACTCTTTGGTTTCTTCACCAAGAGAAAATTCCGCATTGGCACTGTCTGCGCCAAGAACTGTTGATACGGTAAGAGAAATAGGCGGCTTCTCGTCTTTCGGCCAGAACACCTCGATAACTTTCTCGATAGGGACGACGACAGATACGGGTTTTCCGCTGAAATTAGAAGAAAGTTTCAGTTCCATGTTAATGTACTCCTTGTTATAATTGGTTGTTTTTAGATATCGACGTAGTAGTATCCCGTCAGAGAATCTACCTCACCGCTGCGTTTGTCTTCCTCAGGGTCGAAATATCCGGTAACGGCATCGAAACCCATTGAATCCAACATATCCGCAATGCGATTTACAGTAGTTTCGTCCTTTGAGACAATCATGGATTTGTCATACTTTACATAGCCGTGCGTGGCTTCCTCCAAACGTGTTCCGAAATCGGCGTAGCTGAACGGTTGGTCAAACTGTTTCTCAGTGGCGGCAAACAGCTTATACTTGTTTTCACCCTCGGACTCTTCACAGAAATCCTGAACGCTGACGGTTCTTTTGTTCGCGAAAACGATTCGCGGAGAATCGTCATTAGCTGCCCGATAGCCGTCCACAATGCGAAGCAGCCAATCATCGCTTTCCGTTTCGTTGTTACCGGAATACAGGTATCCGGTCACGAACGGATTCAGCGTATTCGGAGCTTCAAGAGAACACCAGAGTGCCTCTGTGTCAAACTTTTCGTTTCGACTTTCAAGGTCAACACTCAGGTAGTTCTCCTCCTTCTCATCGCAAATCGTCATGGCGGCAAGAACGGTCTCATCCTTAACCGTGGCAGACATCTCGATGCGGTTGGGCTTGTCATTTTCGTCTGCCCAGTATTTTTGAATTAGGTCTTCCATGGGGATGGTGACGCTCTTGCCGTTATTGCTTTTTAATGTGATTTTCATAGTGTTTTCTCCTTATCTTTTCTCGATGTAGTCACGGATATAGTTTAGTACACCCTTTTAGACGGTCAGTGCAGCAAAATCGAAGTCATTCAAACAATCGCAATCCAAAAACTGCCTTCCGCAAATTTATTACACCCCTTTCTTTTTGTTGACGCAAAAAGGCGGACCCCCAAAATTAGGAAGTCCGCCTCAAAGCAGAATTGTAAATTTTACGAGCGAAAAACGCCCAAAGTAAAATGGTATCTGGCATACAATTACTATTGTATGCCAGTCGCACGTTAATGCAAGCGCGAACAGCAAAAAGCCATCCGCAACGAGTGCAGATGGCTAGTGGTATCGGTTTTTGTCAGTCGCTATGGGTGATTCGTTGATTTTTCGCAACGGTGCTTCTGATTTTGAAAGCGGGGCGAACGCCCATAGAGAGAGAAACGTTGTAGCAGGCCGCATTGCCGTTGGAGTAGACATAAGCAAAGGTAGCAGCGGACTCACGAACTTTGTTCTGAACCCAGTACCACTGCATGTTCCCATTCTTGCCCTTAAGTGCCATACGGTTTCTACGCAGCTTCATAGGCTTCCACTGAGTCACATACGGACTTTCGTACTCCCCGTAGTAGTTCTCTCCGTGGATTTCCTTTTCAGTAGGAATACGGAGAAAGTCACCGTTATCAAACGGAACCATGAGTGCCTTGAGGTCTGCCGGGAAGCGGTCAAGGATTTCACCATTCAACTTCTTACGCAGGTCGGACGCTTCATAGCCGCCCTCATTGGTACGGGTTTCATTCATCGGGTACTCTTTAGCCAGACAATCAACCAGGCAGAAAACCATGCCGTCCTCTTCCTGCTGCACTGCCATAGCCTGTGCCTTTTCGTCATCGGTGAGTCTGACCTTGATAATATCTCCAACCTTGAAAGTGGAAACATCAGACTTAATCATTCTTTTTACTTTCATCGTCTTTTCTCCTTATCTTTTCTCGATGTAGTCGCAGATGTAGTTCAGCATACCGTTCTTTTCAAGGTCGTCGCCGATAAAACCGCTGCAGGAATCAACGACATTGCCGTCCTCATCCGTGATGCAGTATTGCCAGCAATTTCCCTGCAGATAGTCGCTGTATGCTTCGAGCTCGCTGCGGATGCAGTCCTTAGCACGGGACATTGCTTCACAGCGGGATACGGGCATATCGGAATTTCCCTGCTTCATGAAGTCGTTGATATTAGCGACCGCAAAGCCGATGCAGGCAGAATCCCAAATGTCAGGAAACGGAATTGTGCGGAGTGCAATGCCACTGTGTTCGCGGAAAAAAATGGGCAGAATAGTATATTCACCTGTTTTCGCAAGTGTTCGCTTTGTTTCGTTCAGGTAGTAGGAACTGTCGATGATGTCGCCTATCTTGCGACGAGGGCTTTTGAGACAATAGAAAGTGGCTGCATTGCAGTCATTTTCGCGTGGGTTTTCGATGTCCGTGTCACGGCTTATTTCGAGGCACAAGTCATCTTTGAGGGTGATTTCTCGGTAATCGTAAACGGTCATTTAGAATCTTCCTTTCTGATAAATGCAAAAAGGCGGGCCTCCCAAAAATCGGGAAGTCCGCCTTAAAGCAGAATTGTGAATTGTACGAACGCAAATAGCGTCCATGCGGATAGTATCTATCGTACGAATACTATTCTATGCCGTTCGCACAAAAGGTCAAGAAAAAGAGTTTGTGCAAAAAGCGTTAATGGTTCTTGAGTTTGAAAGCGGGGCGAACGCCACCAGAGGAAGAAGCGCTGCCGCAGTCCGCGCCACCGATGCTGCTGCCATCGGAGAAGCCAGAAACGGATTCTCTGACCTTGTTCATCAGCCAGTACCACTGCAAGTTCTCATTCTTACTGCCATCGAACGCCATACGGTTTCTACGTTTCTTCATAGGCTTCCACTGCTTCACATACGGGCTTTCATACTCACCGTGGTAGTTCTCTCCGAGAATCTCTTTCTCAGTCGGCAGACGGAGCAGGTCACCGTTGTCGAACGGAACCATGAGTGCTTTGAGGTCTGCCGGGAAGCGGTCAAGGATTTCACCATTCAGCTTCTTACGCAGGTCGGACGCTTCATAGCCACCCTCATTGGTACAAGTTTCATTCATCGGGTACTCTTTAGTCAGACAATCAACCAGGCAGAAAATCATGCCGTCCTCTTCCTGCTGCACTGCCATAGCCTGTGCCTTTTCACCATCGGTGAGTTTAACCTTGATAATATCTCCAACCTTGAAAGTGGAAACGTCAGACTTAATCATTCTTTTTACCTTCATTTGGTTTTCCTCCGTTTTTGATTTTGACATAGTAGTATCCCGTCAGAGAATTCGCCTCGCCATTGCGCTTATCTTCCTCCGGGTCGAAATAACAATTTTTCCTTGGTTTGTTTTCAGAACGGAATGCATTCTTCGACTACGACTTTTTCTCCGTTGTAGGTGGCGGTGAATTCTTCCGCATCCAGCCATTCCCGGTTACAGGCGTAATCCGAGTAGCCAGAGAAAGACACTGTCTTACTGCCGAACAGTCGCTTACATTCCTTGTTGAACTCTGCCTCGGCGTAATCCCGGAGCCGATTTAGCAGCCTGTCCTCGTTGTCAGAGGGGTATTCTTTGCGGACGGTAAAATCGTAGCTTTCGCCCGTGGTGCAGGCGAAATAAAAATAGGCTTCGCACATTGCTGTTTTTTCCATTGAAAAATCTTCCTTTCTGACATTTTCTGACATGAAAAAGCGGACCTCCCAAAATCGGGAAGTCCGCCTTCAAGCAGAATTGTGAATTGTACGAAAGGCAGAAAGCCTTTTTGATTTGGAATGGTATCTATCGTACAATACTCATTCTACTTGTTTCGCACATTTTGGCAAGTAAAAAATGCTGCTCATTCGAAGACGAGCGGCAAAAAAATGTTAAACGAATTGCTTGAGAGTGGGTCTGATATCAGATGTGGAAAACAGTCCATTCACGGTTGGGATAATCGTCGCAGAAGCTTGCAAAAGCGAGCGGAGCACCGTTGTCTTGGCTGTTTTTGTTGGAGTGTACGAAGACGTTGTAGTCTTCCATGTTCTCGACATCATCAGCCGTGGCATCTTCGTCAAAGACATCGTTGACGCTTTCCGCAATCAACTCTTTCATTTTCCCGAATGCCTCGTCGAAGGTGTCGTAGAAACCTGTGAGCTCGATGCTTTCGTATTCCTCATAAGAGAGAAGGAAGAAAGGCTTGTCAGTCGTGACCTCAAAAACAGCCCATTCGACGCTTTCTTCGTCGTCTCCTTTCCAGAAGTCATAGGTAGCATGTACTCTGGGCTCGCTGTTGTCAGCATGGCAGTTTTCATCGAAATCGAAAGAGAATCTGTAGCGCTCCTCATTCTCGTGCGTGATATCGGCACCGGTAAGACCTGCATGATAGTTCTTGTTTATGCGCTGTGCCATGCTGTCCTTTACTGCGGTGACCGCCTCTTCCAGTGTGTCCTTC